>Ga0157367_1000113_pt1 | contig 40107 bp, 31 predicted proteins | sample AttbisABBM2_FD_113142 | JGI IMG/M metagenome (GOLD analysis project Ga0157367, IMG submission 113142) | Fungus gardens microbial communities from leaf cutter ant in Botucatu, State of São Paulo, Brazil - Atta bisphaerica ABBM2 | ecosystem: Host-associated > Fungi > Mycelium > Unclassified ... | reverse complement strand
TGGCCGACGGAGAACACGCGCTTGTGATCGACGGCACCGATGCGAACGGTAATGCGGTAAACGACACCGTGAATATCACCGTTGACACCAGCGCCACCGTACCGGGCCTGACCGACGACGCCGGTAATCCGGTCGCCGACGGCAGCATTACCAGCGACAGCACCCCGACCCTCAGCGGCGGCGGCATGCAGCCGGGTTCCACCGTGACCGTCTCGGACGGCGACGCTGAAATCGGCACCGCTACCGTCGATGCGGACGGCAACTGGACCTTCACGCCGGACGCACCGCTGGCTGACGGCGAGCACGCCCTGGTCGTTGACGGTACCGACGCTAACGGTAATGTCATGAACGACACCGTGAACGTGACCGTCGACACCAGCGCCACCGTACCGGGCCTGACCGACGACGCCGGCAATCCGATAGCCGACGGCGCAACCACCAGTGACAGCACGCCGACCCTCAGCGGCGGCGGCATGCAGCCGGGATCCACCGTGACCGTCTCGGATGGCGACGCCGAACTCGGCACCGCCACTGTCGACGCTGACGGTAACTGGACCTTTACACCGGATACCGCGCTGGCCGACGGCGAGCATACCCTGGTTGTCGACGGTACAGATGCCAGCGGTAATCATGTCAATGACACCATTAATGTCGTGGTGCAAACCGCGCCGTCTATGGAAATCGTTGATGATAACGGTACCGCTATTCTGGATGGCGACACCATCAGTGACAGTACGCCAACGTTCAATGGTAAAAACTTTGAACCTGGAACCACGATTGTCATCGCAGACGGCGATACCACGCTGACTACTGTGACTGTAGGCGCAGATGGCAACTGGACCTTCACACCAACCGCTGGATTGATTGACGGTGCGCATGCCATCGAGGTCACCGTTACCGATCCACAGGGCGTCTGTGCCAGCGGCGTCTTCAACGTCACTGTCGATACCACACCGCCGGAAGGGGTTGATATCTCTACGGTCACGATGGTCGATAACGACGGTGCCACCATCACCGCAGCCGGTATCACAGCAGATAATACGCCAACCTTCAGTGGTACAGCGCTGGAGCCGGGCGCGACCGTGATTATTCGCGATGGTGAAACCGTATTGGGTGAAACCACGGTCAGCGAAGATGGCAGCTGGTCCTTTACACCTTCAACCTCGCTTGACGATGGTGAACATCAGTTCACATTCGAAGTCACCGATGCAGTCGGTAACAGCAGTGGCGTATCTGAAGCGCTGGACCTGTCAATCTCCGCAACTAAAGGTATCAACACCGGTGTTGTGGTGACCGATGATGATGGCAATGTAATTGTGAATGGTGAAGCCATTAACGACAGCACACCGACCTTTAGCGGCCAGGATCAGACGCCAGGCGTAACAGTCACCATCGCCGATGGTGAAACCGTGCTGTGCAGTGTCGTGGTTTCTGAGGACGGAAGCTGGAGCTTTACGCCTGATACAGCGCTGGCTGACGGTAACCATGCATTAATCGTGACCGTAACAGATGCGGAAGGAAACACCTGTACAGACACTGTTAACGTCGTGGTCGACACCGTTGCGCCAGAGATCATTGATCTGGCCGCAGTTGTCGTCTCTGATGATGCTGGTAATGCGTTAGCTGCTGGCAGCGCGATCAGTGACACCACGCCGACCTTCAGTGCCTCAGGACTGGAAGCAGGCACCACCGTTATCGTTCGCGATAACGATACGGTATTGGGTGAAGCGCAGGTTGCAGATGACGGCAGCTGGTCATTCACGCCGTCTGAAGCGCTGGCTGATGGTGATCACAGCTTTACGTTTGAGACAGTCGATGCGGCAGGTAACAGCAGCGGTAAATCAGACGCTGTCAGCTATGTGGTGGACTCTGTGGCACCTGAAGGCGTGGACATTACTACGGTAGTGATCACGGATGAAGTGGGTGCAACTATCGATACAGCCGAAATCCAGAGCGACAGCAAACTCACATTCAGCGGCAGCGATCTTGAGCCTGGTACCACTGTCACAATGTACGACAAAGGCCAGGTTGTCGGTGAAACCACCGTCGCCGAAGATGGCAGCTGGACTTTCACCGCCACTGACGGATTGTATGATGGCAGCCATGAAGTGACCTTTACTGTCACAGACGCGGCAGGCAACAGCAGCGATCCATCCGGCACGCTGGATCTGAATGTGCAGGCCATTACGCTGACGGCCTCCGACAATGTCAGCTCAGGTGCCGCGGTAGGCTTTACCTATCCGGTTGATGTCAGTGAGGATCTGGGAACCATCCTGCAGGACGGCGGGTTAATCGCGTTCAACAATAAGATCGTCAGTGATCCGATTGTGGTCGCAGACGGCACCATTATCGATCTTGATGTAACCGCGACTTCTTCTGCCTTCATTAACGTCGCCAGTAACTCGACACTGGTGTTGCAGAAGTATGACTCGTCAACCAGCACCTGGGTCACCGTGTCTGAAGAGAACAGCGGAAACCTGTTTGGCATGTTTGGACTGGGCGCATCGACGTCCACCATCACGCTAACCGGGCTGACTGCCGGCCAGTATCAGCTGGTTTACACCACCAGCGGTATTAACGTCGGCGTAAGCTTTAATCTGGACGCCTCTAAAACCGTCTATACGCTGGCGGAACAGGGCACACCGACCGACTACACCACCGCAACCGGCAATGTGATAACAGACGTCGACAGCGTTTATGGTGCAGATGGTATTCCGCACAGTGCCTACACCTCTGTGAGCGCGGCGAGCGTGACCAACAGTGATGGCACCGTGACCTCTGTCACGCTGGATGCTACCACCAAAACCGCCACGCTGGTCGGTCAGTATGGCACGCTGGTCATCAACGCTGATGGCAGCTATGTCTATACCCCGATCTCATCCATGGACAGCATCGGTAAGGTGGATTCGTTTACCTATACCATTACTGACTCTGCGACGGGACTGAGCTCATCAGCTCAGATTCACGTACAGATTGGTACAACAAACGAAGCGCTGGATCTGAGCTGGGATGCTACCGATCCTTCTGCAACAGCCGTGACGGATATCGCTTCCAGCAACGAGGCGAATGCCAGCGTTACGGTGACTTACGAGTCATCCAGCGCGACGAATACCGACGTTAAGCTGGTCGCAGGCGGGACCGAGAACTACAGTTCGACCTTTACCCTTGCAGGGAGTGACGACCTGGTTACCGGTTCGCTGACGTTAACCACCGAGTGGGGATTATTCGGCAACAACTTTGACTCACCATTGAACATCACTTATGCCGTGCAAATGCAGAATAGTGATGGCACATGGACCACGGTGAAAACGCAGACTGCCGTCGTAGCAGCCGGACAGCACAATGAAGAAGTTATCCAGAACCTGGAGATGTCGTCGCTGCTGGACGGCCTGGGTGAGGGGACCTACCGCGTGGCGATTTCAACAACTGGCGCAACAAACGTGGTGAAACTGGATATGTCAGTTCAGACAGTCAGCCCCACCGAGTACGTTATCACCGCGAATGAGGTCGCAACCGGCAACGTGCTGACCGACGAAGGCACAGACGGTGCAGTTGATAAGCTCAGCTCTATCTATACACGGATGTATGCCAAGGCCGGTGACAGCACCAGCGATGTAACGGTCGATGACAGTTATACCTGGGTCACCGAAAGTGGCGTCTCCATAGCGGGTCAGTATGGCACCCTGGTGATCTATAACAACGGTGCTTATACCTACACCCCTGCCACGACTACACTGCCAGCCGGCTCTGAAGACGTCTTCACCTATGCGCTGAAAGGGGCCAATGGTGAAGTGGTTAATGCTACCGTTACGATCCATCTGGGTGTTGAAGTCAACGGCAGCAATGGCGGTGCGCTGGTGTTCCACGGCACTGAAGTCAATGATGTGTTTGATGTGTATGACACCAGCTTCGCCTCGGTAGATGGCGCGGCTGGCGACGATACACTGGCATGGCATGGCAATGGCCAGCTGGTCTTGAGCGACGTCGCGGCGAAAGTCAGCAATATCGAATCAATCATGCTGACCTCAACCACCAGCAGTGACAACCTGGTACTGGATGCGCAGAGCGTGGAAGATGTCACCAGCGAAAGTAATGCTCTCTATATCAAGGGAATCGCTGGCGACAGCGTGATGCTGGAAGGCACCTGGATCAACAGTGGTACGGTGATTGTCGACAGCATCACTTACACGCACTACACCAGCACCACTGCTGCCGGTACCCTGGTCGATATCTACGTGCAGCAGGGGGTTAATCTCTCTTCAGCCACCTATACGGATAGCCAGAATGGGACGGAATATACCGTTACCGCTGCGCAGGATGTAACCGGTACGGCAAGCGACGATATCTTTAACGTGAGCGATACCAGCTTTACCCACATTGATGGCGGTGAAGGTCTGGATACGCTGGTGTGGAGCGGTACGGGCACACTCACACTCAGCGATCTGCAGTCCAAAATCAGTAACATCGAAGAGATCGAGCTGGTGAATGACAGTGCAGTGAATAATCTGGTTGTCACCGCGCAAAACGTGGCGGACATCACCGATGCTGATAACACGCTGTTTGTTAAAGGTGCCATCACAGACACACTGACGCTCTCTGGTAGCTGGACGCTGTCAGGCAGTGAAGTGGTCAACAATGTGGATTACGTCCATTACGTTGGTACCACCGCTGATGGTCAGACGTTGAATCTCTATGTTGATCGCGACATGAAACTGAGCAGCACTGAAACCGCGTCTGAAAACAATGCGGCCGACGTAACGGGCGATGTTGCCCTGCTCAGCGACAGCGTGGCACAGAGCACCACGATGAACACCGCAACCAGCAGCTTTACCAGTGAGAGCTTCACGGTTAACAGCATCAGCGATCTGCAGGAGATTAACGTCAGCGTGACCGGGGCGTCGATCAATGCCAGCAATACTGTTTCGGTGAACTGGTCGTTGCAGGTTTACAACGAGCAGACGCTGCGCTGGGACAACGTGACCACCGGCACACAGGCGATCACCACCGGCAGTCCGCTGAATGTTTCGCTGGCGGGTCAGAATGCGGGAACCTACCGCATCGTGGTCGACAGCACGCAGTCCGGACATCCTGGCTTCCTGTGGTCTACCAGCTATGACGCGCTCACCGTGAAAGTGGCAGTGAACATCGTCAGCACCACCGACTATAAAGTCAGCACCAGTTCCAGCGTCAATGGTTCGGTCTTTACCAGCGACAGCACCAGTGACAGTTCGCCGGTAGTGACGTCGATAACGGCGGGTATTGTGACCGGTGCCGCAAGCTATACGTTGGTTGCCGCTGCGGGAACCACTATCGCGGGTACTTACGGCACGCTGACGATTAAGAACGATGGCAGCTATAGCTACACACTGAATAGCGACTCGGTGATCAAACTGACCGGCAGTGAAGATTCATTCACCTATGTTCTGGCGGATGGAAGCACCAAAAATCTGGTGATCACGCTGGGTGTCTCCGTGGATGGCTCTGAAGGTGGCGCGCTGATCTTTGCCGGTACCGTTGGCGATGACAGCTTCACCGTTCACGACACTCAGTTCACCTCGGTGGACGGGAAGTCGGGTCAGGATACGGTGGTCTGGAATGGCACAGGCGAGCTGAATGTCAGTGAGATTGCGGACAAAGTGAACAATATCGAAATCATCGATCTGCAGGATAACGCCCAGGCAACGGCGCTGCTGATTGGTGCCGATGATATTGAGAAAATCACGGATGCCAGCAATGTGCTGTATGTCAGGGGTGGCAGCAATGACTCCCTTTCACTGCAGGGCGTGTGGGCTGTTAACGGCGTGGAAACGCTGAATAACATCACCTACACCCTCTACACCAGCACGGCGCTGGATGGCACGGCAATCAAACTCTATGTTCAGCAGGGTCTGCAATTCAACGAAGTGACAGAGCATCTTGCCGGTTCCATCCAGGATGCCTCCGCCGATCTGACCGTGGTATCGGTGAGCCAGAACGGTGAAACCACCGCGATCACTGACGATGCGGTGAGCGTCAAAGGTGCCTACGGCACGCTGGTTATCGATGAAGCGGGTCACTACAGCTACGTGGTGGATGATGCGTATGCGCACAGCGGCAACACTGACACCTTCACCTATGCCCTGTCAGACGGCAGCAATGCTTCTCTGAGCTTTGACCTGGGCGTTGATGTTGATGGCAGTGCGGGCGGCGAGATCACCTTCACCGGTACCCGCGGTGGAGATGTTTTCGAAGTCTATGACACCGATTTCACCTCTATCAACGGTGCAGAGGGTAACGATACGCTGGCCTGGCATGGCACGGGAACGCTGAACCTCAGTGATATCTCGGCCAGGGTCAACAATATCGAAACCATCGACCTGATGACGGATGCCGGAAAAGACAATCTGGTCGTAAGTGCAGAAAGTCTGCTGAAGGTCACTGATAACGATAATACGTTATATGTCAGAGGGGAAAATGGCGACACGGTGACGCTGAATGGTAACTGGGAGCAGGCAGACGGAATAGTGGCAAATGGGGTTAACTATAACCATTACACCAGTTCTGCAGCCGATGGCTCCGTGGTACAGTTATATATTGAAGACGATATCACCATCGGATAATTAACATCCGCATTAAAAGCAGGCTGGGTTATTTATACCAGCCTGCTACTTCCCCGCGCTTTAAGCCACCTTTTATGAGGGAGATATATTTAATTATCTAAACATCATGAAAAAAATTATTATCATTTTGCACTGCATTCTTATTACCCAATATTCTTTTGCTGCCGATCAAAAACTTTTCTCAGGCAGCGAGCCAGCCATTAATGAAGCACCGGCAGGTTTCTGGGGCGTATTTTCTAAAACGCCGGATCCCGGAACCTTACCTGCAGGCGGCTCTGCGCTGGCAGACAAATTACAAATTAATCCGGCAGAAATTGAAATGCAGCCTGCGGCGTCGAACGGGGCTGAAAGCTTTCCGGCTGACTGGCAGGCGGCTATCCAGCTGGCGGTGAATCATCATCCCTCCATCAGCAGCAGCATTGCGACGCTGGAGTCATCAGGGTTCACCATTGATGCTGCAAAAGCGGGCTATCTGCCCTCGATAAAAGCGGGTATCACAACCGGTCGACAGCAGGATGAAGGCAGCGGCCATATCGCCACCGTCGGCCTCTCTCAGATGCTTTACGACTTTGGTAAAACCGGCAGCGCGGTCGATCAGGCCAGCGCGAAATATCTGCGCCAGCAGGCCACTGTTCTGATGCAGATCGATACCATTATCGAACAAACCGCACTGGCACTGAATGAAGTTTATCGCTCGACGCAGCTGCTTGATAACTCAAAGAAAGAGGTAAAAGCCCTGCGGGATATCCTGGCGCTGACGCAAATGCGTGCCGATGCCGGAGCCAGCACACGGGTGGATCCGGTTCAGGCGCAGGCGCGTGTTGAAGCGGCCCAGGCAGAGCAACTGGATCTGGAAATCAAACTCCAGCAGCAGAAATACCATCTGCAATCATTGCTGGGACAGCCGGTTGCCGAAAAGAAAATATCCGCGCCGATCTCGCTGCTGCCGCTGATTGAGCGTCAGAATGCCCGGATTGATTTAAACCGTAACCCGACTATTTTAGTTGCCCAGGCCGATGCCGCCGTGGCACTGGCCGAGTTACGTAATTACAAAGCGCAGCGCTATCCCACTTTATCGCTTGAAGCCAATACTAATAAATATATCGGCGATATTGCGGATTATCAGCGCCATAGCCAGTACCAGAACGTTTATCTGTCTGTTAACAGCACGCTTTATCAGGGTGGTGCATTAGTGGCGCAGGAAAGTGCCAGTGCCCGCGCACTGGAAGCGGGCAGAATCACTATAGCCAGTAAAAAACTGGAGATCAGCGATCAGCAACGAAATTATTTTCAGAGCGTAACGGGATTACAAAAAAATATCAGCCTGCTGACGCGTCGTATGAAAACGATTATGGAGACGCGCTCCCTTTATCGTGAGCAATATTTATCACTGGGTAACCGAAACGTACTCGACTTACTTAACGCCGAACAGGAAATAAGCCGTGCTCAGCAGGATTTAATTAATGCCCGCTGCGACCTGTGGGCCTCATCCGTTAATTATCTGGTAGTAACCGGTATGGCACGCGAAGCATTTGATTTAAATAATAAGGTCATTCAGGGACTGCGCATTGCGCCGTAATTCTGTCAGCAATTAAGAGAAGATGATAATGAACACGATATCTGACAGCGAAAATGCATCAGCACAGCCTGAGGCTAAAAAGGCTTACACCCCCTGGCTCGACGCGCTGCTGCTGGTGGCGAAACATTACCGCCTTGATGGTTCACCTGAACGGGTGAAAGGCGAAGCGGAATGGCACATGCAGCACCTTTCACAGGATGCCCTGATTGAGAATATGGCGCGCCAGCTCGGCCTGCTGGTGATTTTTGACGCGTTTGACCCGGATCAGCTCGATCCGTGGCGCATGCCGTTGATCGTCGATTTCGGTCCTCGCGGCGTCGGCGTTATCACCACGGTGGGCGAAGAGGGTCAGGTCAGCGTGATGCTGAGCGGTGAAAAACAGCTGCAGACCACGCTGAGTATTGAAGATCTGTCGCAGCATGCACAGCGCGTACTGCTGGCGAAGCCGGAGTCTTCCGTGCCGGATGCGCGGGTGGATGACTATATTAAGCCGCATCGTGCTGACTGGCTGTGGCAGACCATTCTTCGTGAGTGGCCAGCCTATGTAAACGTGATGTTTGCGTCGCTGATCTCCAACGTGCTGGGCCTCTCAGCGATGCTCTTCACCATGCAGGTGTATGACCGGGTGATCCCTTCCCAGTCCGTGCCCTCTCTCTGGGTACTGTTTGGCGGCGTCATGATCGCCCTGACCTGCGTGTTTGTGATGCGTATTATCCGCACGCATATCTCTGATGCAGCCGGTAAAAGCGCGGATCTGCGCATCTCCGATCGCGTTTTTGGTCACGCGCTGCGGATCCGTAACGATCAGCGGCCCAAATCGACCGGATCGTTTATTGCCCAGATCCGCGAGCTGGAACAGATCCGTGAGCTGATTACTTCGACCACCATCTCGGCGATTGCCGATCTGCCTTTTTTAATCATCTTTCTGTTTATCCTCTGGTTACTGGGTGGATGGCTGGTACTGGTTCCGCTGGCGGCGATTCCGCTGATTGTTATTCCGGGCCTGCTGGCGCAGGGTTCGCTGGCGAAGCTCTCCAAAGCGACCATGCGCGAGTCCGCAGTGCGCAGCGCTATGCTGGTTGAGACCGTTCAGGGCATGGATGACATCAAGCTGCTGCGCGCAGAGCCCTACTTTCAGAACCAGTGGAATCACCTGAATGAGGTGATCAGTAAATCTTCACAGAAGCAGCGTTTTGTCAGCGGCCTGCTGATGAGCTGGACCAGTGAAGTCCAGACCGTTGCCTATGTCAGCGTGGTGCTGGTGGGTGCCTTTTTTGCCATGAGCGGTGACCTCTCTACCGGCGTGTTAATTGGCTGCTCAATGCTGGCGTCACGCATGATGGCACCGCTGGGCCAGCTGGCGATGATATTTGGCCGCTGGCAGCAGGCCAAAGTGGCCCGTGAAGGACTGGAGAACCTGCTTAACAGCGAGGTCGATCAGCCAGAACGCAGCATCCGCATTCATCGCCCCCGTATTAACGGCGAATATAGCCTTTCCGACGTCATCTATCGCTACGATCCGAACTCCCCTGATCCGGTGCTGACGGTGAAAAAGCTGACCATTAAAGCCGGTGAGAAAGTGGCGCTGCTGGGACGTAACGGGTCCGGTAAATCAACGCTATTGCAGCTGATGGCGGGTCTGTTGCAGCCGGGCGAAGGTGCCCTGCTGCTGGATGGCGTGCGGCTTTCCTCCATTGACCCGCTGGATGTAAGGCGTGACGTCGGGCTGCTTACCCAGAACGCATCCCTGTTCTACGGCACGATCCGCGAGAACTTACGCCTGGGCATGCCACTGGCGACGGAAGAGGAGATGCTTCAGGCCCTGGAGATCAGCGGCGCACTCGACTTTATTCAGCGCTTGCCGGAAGGCATGGATTATCTGTTACAGGAAGGCGGCAAAGGCTTGTCTGGCGGACAGCGTCAGCAGCTGCTGCTCGCGCGCACCCTGCTCCGCCAGCCCAGCGTGTTGTTGCTGGATGAACCTACCGCCTGGCTGGATGATGCCGCTGAAAAACATCTGATTGAACGACTGATGACGTGGATGGGCAACCGCACATTAATTATCGCCACTCACCGGCCGGCGGTATTGCAGCTGGTTGACCGCATCATGCTGATCGATAAAGGCAGGATCGCGCGGGATGGCTCAAAAGCAGAGATGCTGGTTAACCGGCCCGAAGCCAGTGCCGCGCCTCATCAGGGCAAAGTCAATGTTAAACCGCAGGGAGCACAGGCATGATTTTCTCCTTATTCCGTAAAAAGAAGCATCAGCGTTCCCGTCAGCGCGTCTCTTCCGGCGGTCTGATTATTATGTCAGTGCTGATCATGCTGCTGTTGTTCTTTATCTGGGCTTCGAACTTCGAACTGGATGAAGTCACCGTCGGTGTCGGCAAAGTCGTACCCAGCTCACACGAGCAGATCATCCAGTCACTGGAGGGCGGGATCCTGAAAGAGCTGAAGGTTCACGAAGGGGATGTGGTTGAGGCGGGTCAGGTGCTGGCATTGCTGGATCCCACCCAGATTGACTCGGGTGTGCAGGAGAGCACGTCGCGTTTACGTGCTGCGCTGGCGACGGCGGCCCGCTTGCAGGCTGAGACCGCAGGCACGCTGCTGATATTTCCGCCGGAAGTATTAGCGGATCCGCCACTGGTGGCTGCTGAGACGGCGCTTTACCACTCGCGTCGTGAGAACTACAGCAAAACCATCAGCGGCCTGACCGAAGCGCTGAGTCTGATTAATCGCGAGCTGCAGCTGACCTCATCACTGGTGGCAAAAGGCGCGGCCAGTAACGTGGAAGTACTGCGCCTGAAACGTCAGGCTAACGACCTGCAAAGTAAGCTCAACGACGCGGAAAATAACTATATCGTGCAGGCCCGTGAAGAGCTGGCGAAAGCCAACGCCGAAGCGGCGTCTCAGCGCTCCATTATCATCGGGCGAGCGGACTCACTGAAGCGCACAGTCGTTGTCACGCCAGTCAGAGGAATCGTTAAAGATATCGAGGTGAACACCGTTGGCGGCGTTATCCCGCAGCGCGGCAATCTGATGGAGATTGTGCCACTGGATGAGCAGCTGATGATTGAGGCGCAGATCGCCCCGCGCGATGTCGCCTTTATCACGCCAGGCCAGCGTGCGGTGGTAAAGCTGACCGCGTATGACTACAACATCTATGGGGGTCTGGAGGGCAAAGTGGCTTCTATTTCGCCCGACACCATTCAGGATGAAGTGCATCGCGACCAGTACTATTATCGCGTCTATATCCGCACTGATAAGGATTATCTGGTGAATAAAAAGGGCAAAAAGTTTCCGGTTTATCCGGGGATGATCGCAATGGGTGAGATCCATACCGGCAGTAAAACCATCATGGAGTATCTGATGAAACCGCTGAACCGGGCGAAAGAAGCGCTGCGGGAGAGGTAAACATAAGATTTGCTGCCCCTGCTGGTGGGGCAGCTAACACCGGATTTCATGCCCTGCCCCGCCCATCAGGCACCCACTCATCTTCCACTTCCCTGTTCTGATATTCTTTAACCTCCTCTCAAAATATTTCGAAAATTCACTTTCAGGTGGTCAGCCTGACCGTCGGGTTGTGGCCATGTTTTAATATTTACATGGCATAGTCCCTTTGCTTAGATGATAACTGACAAGGTGAATAACTGATTAAGCGGACCCTGATGATGATGAAGGCGCTGACTGAGCGGCAACTGACGATTATGCGACAGCTTATTTCTCATAACAGTTATGTGAGCCTGCACACTATTTCAGAAAAAACAGCCATCACCACCCGAACCTTACGCCGCGACATCGCTGATATTAATGAAAAACTCTCTGACCAGGGAATCAACCTCAGCGGTAAAAGTGGGAGAGGCATCACAATTAAATTTGCTGACGCACAGTCAGAAATAGCCGCACGCCGGATTTTCTCAACAGAAGCGGATGATTTCAGCAGCAACTTCAGGATGCTGAAAATAGCGTCAGACCTGTTAATGCTGTCACCCAGAAGTTCATCGATCAGTGAACTGGCAGACAAATATTTTATCAGCCGGGCTTCGATAGTAAATGATTTAAAAACATTAGAAGCCTGGTTACATCAGTTTGATTTAACCTTATTAAAAAGTCGGGTCGGCACCAGCATAAAAGGCAGTGACCAGAATATTCGCATGGCGATGAAAGCGCTGGTATTAAAATCGATTTATAACCGTCAGGACATGATGGAAAGCCGTCTGGATGAAAGCACGTTGCAGGAGCTTTCAGAAAAATTTGGTCAGCAGGCTGTCCACTTTACCCTGCAATTAATTAATTTTATTGAACAGCAACTGCAGTATACGATTAGCGATCCTTACTACATTAATTTGTTTACCCATATCCTGGTGCTGATTCACCGGAGTCATTCGCCGATGCACAGGACGGATGCCCGCGCGGTGACCATGAGCCGGGTCAGCGACCATCACGCCTGGCAGGTTTCGCTGGCAGTGATAGAACGCATCGAAACCGCTTACAACACGGTACTGGTAGCTGAAGAGTCTCACTCCATCTATCAGTATCTGGTCTCCTCCGGTAAGGCGGGCGGCGAGATGCCACAGCATGATGACTCGCTGATATCCGAACGTGAAACCCGCTTTGCTGAGGCGCTGATTGCCCGCGTAGCGCAGCGCATCAACATCGAAATCACCACTGACCAGAACCTGCAGGCTTCGCTGTCCTCGCATATCAAGCCGATGCTGAACCGCCTCCGATATCACATCCGGATTAAAAATCCGCTGCTGCATGATATCCGGACCGAGCTGGGAACGGTCTTCGCCGCCGTCAAAGCGGTCATCAGCCAGCTGACGGAGGAATACAGCCTGGATGAGATCAGTGACGATGAGGTGGCGTACCTGACCGTGCATATTCAGGCCGCCATCGAAAACAGCATCAAGGTCAAGCGGGTATTGCTGGTCTGCTCCAGCGGTCTGGGCACCTCACAGCTGCTTTACGGGCGGATTATCCGCGCCTTTCCCGACTGGAAGATTATCGACATCGTGCCAGGGAAAAACATCGCGGATTCCCTGAAACGACATGAGTGTGACGTGGTGATCTCCACCATCCGGCTGGAGCCGCTGGAAAAACCGGTGGTCTATGTCTCGGCCCTGTTTTCAGCGAAAGATATCGCAAGAGTAACGGAGTGTCTGGTATCGAATTCGATTAATTAATAATGGAGAAGCAACATGACGACAGCTGTAGCTATTAATGAAGTCCTGAAAGAAGAATGTATTATTCTCGATGTCGACTGCCAGACAAAAGAACAGATTATTTCTCAGCTGACTGACCTGCTCTGCCAGAGCGGCGCGGTCACTGATAAAGCTGCGTTTCTGAACGATGTGTATCTGCGTGAGGAATTAGGCTCAACCGGATTTGAAAATCACATTGCTATTCCGCATGGCAAATCTGCTGCCGTGGCCAAAACCCGGATTGCCGTCGGGCGTTTACGCCAGGATATTCCCTGGGAGACTATTGACGGCACCAAAGTCCGGCTGGTTATTCTTTTCGCAGTGAAAGAGTCTGATAAAGATGTCGGACATATCAAAATGCTCGCCAGAATATCCATCGCGCTAGGTGATGAGGATGTGGTCGAACAATTACTGAATGTGGAACACCGCGAAGAGATATTTCATTTACTGCTATCCCGATCGGGGGCCTGAATAAACCGAAGCTATTTATGAAATAAAAGATTAAGGAGATATTCCAGGTTGTAGCCATCCCTTCAGACCGAAAAACATAAATATAAAATTTTCACTGGAGAACGTTTATGAACATCATTGCCATTACCGCCTGTCCTACAGGTGTCGCCCACACCTACCTTGCCGAAAGTAATTTAAAAAAAGCGGCTAAAAAACTGGGCCTGAATGTATTAGTTGAAACCCAGGGCGCGATTGAGAGCGAATATATTTTCAGCGACGACGATATTCATCAGGCCGACGTGGTGTTAATCGCCGCAGATAAGAAAGTTGAGATGGCGCGCTTCCAGCACAAAAACGTGATCGAGGTCCCCGTCACCCGTGCCGCGAAAGACGCTGAAGGATTACTCAGCGCCATTGTGAACGGAGAACTGGCGCCCAGGCTGGTCGATTCCGCCCCTCAGAACAATACGTCTGAACCGGCTAACAGCGCGCGCGAGGCGTCAGGTTCCCGCTCCTGGATCTCAGAGTTTTATGTGCACCTGATCACCGGTGTGAACCTGATGATCCCGTTTGTAGTGGCTGGCGGCATTCTGATCGCCCTGAGCTTTTCATTCGGGATTACGGCGGCCACACCAGGGGACGCTAATTTCAGCCCGATAGCCAAGATGCTCTCTGACATCGGCGGCGGTTCGGCCTTTGCCCTGATGCTGCCGATTCTTGCGCTGGGGATCAGCCAGTCCATCAGCGGCAAAGCGGGCATCGTGGCAGGCGCGGTGGGCGGAATGATGGCGATCCACACCGGCTCCGGCTTCCTTGGCGCGCTAATTGCCGGCTTTCTGGCCGGATATATCACGCTACTCATCACCAACCATATTCATCTGCCCAAAGCGGTCGCCGGGTTAAAACCTATTTTAATCGTGCCGCTGCTGAGCGTGCTGCTGACCGGCGCACTGATGGTGCTGCTGATTGGTGAGCCCATCAAAATGCTGCTCGGCTGGCTGACCGCCTTCCTCAGTTCACTGGGTAACACCAACGCAGCCATCCTCGGCCTGCTGTTCGGCATGATGGTGGCCTTTGATATGGGCGGCCCGCTGAATAAAACCGTCTGCATGTTTGCGATCGGCCTGATGTCGAGCGGCATTTATGGACCGATTGCGGCCTGTATGGCGGCGGGCATGGTACCGCCGCTGGGCATCGCGCTGGCGACCACCCTCTTCCGCCGCAAGTTTACCGAGCAGGAGCGCGAGACCGGCAAGGTCACCTACATCCTCGGCCTGTCATTTATTACCGAAGGCGCTATCCCTTTTGCGGTCGCCGATCCGCTGCGCGTCATCCCGGCCATTGTGGCGGGTTCCGGTTTAGCGGGCGCCCTGTCAATGATGCTGGGCTGTGCTTCCCGCGCGCCGCACGGCGGCATTTTCGTCATCTTCATTCCCAACGTGATCAGCAATGTCATGGGTTATCTGTTTGCGATTGCCGCAGGCAGTTTACTGACGGCGCTCATCCTGTTGTTCCTGAAAAAAGATATCTCCGTTCCTGCAAAACAAGGATAAAACCTATGCTTTACAACATGAAAGATCTGCTCAGCGTTGCCCAGCGTCATCAGTTTGGTGTGGGCGCGTTTAACATCGCCAGTGCGGAGTTTGGCCGCGTGGCGGTTGAGACAGCCGAGCGACTGGATTCCCCGCTGATTCTGGAGATCCATCCTGAAGAGATGGCGTTTACCGGCCCGGAATTTATCGGCTATCTGCGGACGCTGGCGATTCAGGCGCGTGTGCCGGTGGTGATCCATCTGGACCATGGCCGCTCTCTGGAAGAGGTGATGAAGGCGATCTACGCCGGTTTTACCTCGGTGATGATTGACGCCTCATCTCACCCTTTTGAGCAGAACATTGCACTGACGAAGAAGATTGTCGAGATAGCGCACACGATTAATGTCTCTGTGGAAGCGGAGCTGGGCACCATCGGTGTGGCAGAAGGCAGCGGCGAAGGCGGCAGTAACGAGATTCTCTATACCGATCCACAGCAGGCCGCGACCTTTGTCCGCGAGACCGGCACCGATACGCTGGCGGTCGCCATCGGCACCTCGCATGGCCTCTACCCCAAAGGGAAGCAGCCGAAGCTGGATATCGAGCGCCTGCAGCAGATCCGTAAGGTGGTTGATATCCCGCTGGTGCTGCATGGCGGTTCGGGCAATAAAGACAGCGAAGTCGCAGAGTCGATCCGCTATGGCGTCGGTAAAATCAATATCTCCAGCGACATGAAGAAGGCGTTCTTTGTGGCGCTGGAACAGGAGCTGAAACAGGGCGGACACGAGCCTAATGCTCTGTTTGTTAAACCGATGCAGGCGGCAAGTGAAGTGGTCGCGGCGAAGATGGCGCTGTTTAGTTCGGTGGGGAAAGCGGCGCTGTATCGGTAAGGGGTTTTGATTGTCGATGGGCTGCGAGTTGAGATTGGGAAAGGCACTGATGAAACGGTGTCTTTTTTGGATTTAATAGATGAGCTTTAAAATACGTTTCAGGCGAGTCGGCAACAGCTATCAACGTGCTCATCGCTCTTCTTTTGTATGCCAGAAATCCACAATATAGATGGCGTTATCACGGAGTTCGTAGTGAATCTCGTAGTCATCCAGTATCACCTTTCGAACTTCCCGAGGTTCATATCGAACCTGCTTAATGCCGATTACTGGGTGCGCCTTAAGGCCAGCACTGCCGGTTATCAGGCGGTCTAAGACATCATTAGCATGCTGGCGGCTGTACTGAAGAGCAAAACGGTAGATGCGTTCCAGGTCATCCTGAGCTTTAAGCGTCCAGTAAATTTCCATTTATCAGCTTTTCTTTAAACGATTACCAAATTCAACAAGGTCCGAGTGACTTACTACACGCCCGGCATCCACATCGGCAAGGCCAGCCTGAATGCTCTGATGACGCCGTTCCCTTTCAGCCAGCATAGTGGTCAACGCTTCCTTGATGATCCAGCTTTTAGAACGATCCAGCTCAACAGCCAGATTTTCTACAGCATTAGCCAACTCGACAGGTATCTGTGCGCTAATGGTCTGTTTTGTAAGAGAACCCACAGGGAACACCTCGATTAATAACAGTTAATAACTTCTATTAAGTCTAGCATGCGTTTGTTTATAAAAACATCGGTTCGCATTTTATGGGCAGCATCCTGAGGTTGGTTTTGCCCTTAAAGTCACCTATTGACGGGTCTGACAAACCACTACAAGACCTTACTATACCGGCAGATACGAACCTGATTCATTGTTTACGGAACCGATGCTCGGGCGATCGTCTTCGTCAGCAGATTCGTGCTATCAGAGGGTTTGATTACACCAGAGTGGCTGGGTCGGAAGAGGATTCCGGGGGATGAGGTTTAGTTACTCCGCGGCTGAAACGTCAGCTGGCGGCGCTGAAAGAATAGCGCAGCGTTTATCCAGTAGCGACTCAACAGACGCCCGGTTACCCTTATCCCAGCCGCGCCGGGTGGTTAGCAGGATAAACCCTTTTTCTCCCGAAAACGTCGCCGGGATAAGCGCCACCCCAGACTCTGCCAGCTGCGGCGGCGACAGATGGAAATGGCGCGCCACGGAGGAAACAGGATAGATATCCATCGCCGTCGGCTGCAAAACGCGACGGGCATAGTAGGTGTGATTCAGCAAACGGTCAGGCAAGGGCCGCCAGTCATTATGAATAAAGGGGCGCTGGGCCTGAAGCTGGCGATACACATCCTCCCGCAGGCAGGTCAGATGAATATGTAGTTGATTCTGGCTGCGGCCATAAGCGGAATTCAGCGCCATGCCGAGACGATCCTCAGGCACATCAGCACCATAGGCCGCCATCAGACGATAACGCATTAACCAGGCGTAGCCGAAATAATCGGGACGTCCGGGGCGCGACAACGCAATGCTCTCAATGCCGGACATCGCCACCGTCGGCACCAGAATAAAGTGCAGCCTGTGGCGAGGATTCTGGATGATGCTGTAGCCCTGGGTACTGTCCTGCGGCAAATAGATTTGCTGGCAGGGTGCCGGATCGCGGCGGTAGTGATAGTTATTCATGCAGAGGTCATGCGTGACCGTCCAAAGCGCGTCAGACTGGGCGCATCCTGTCAGCAGCAGCGCGATGACCAGTAGCAGAGATCGGCATAGCCACCACAATTTCCCGTTCAGTATATTGCGTCCGGTCAGGCGGCTCAATGCAGGTACAACCTCATCAGCAAGGGTTCATAATGGGGGGAGTGTTTATCCGAATGGGAAATCAGCATTCAGCCTTGAGAAAGAGATGCACTAACCTTTTGCTTCAAAAGATTCAGGAATTCTGCAGGCGTAGTTTCCCATAAGTCTGTAGAAAATTTCGCGCCATAGCGGCTTTCGAAATCCTGCTCCAGGTTGTCACATTCCCTAATAAACTGCTCAATGTCACCAATCAAGCCATGCCGGGAAGCAGCGGTGGAATCTGCAATCCATGCGTTAATTTGGGCATCAACACTTTCACCACTACCGAACAGGTCATAATCCTGTCCAAAGTAGATGGCGATAAGGCTGTCCAGTCCGGCTATGTTAATTTTTTTCATAATTGTAGCCAGGGAACCTCAGTTATTCAGAACCTTAGTCAGCTCAATCTCACGGGTAGTAGGGTTAACGTACAGATAAAACAGATCCCCATCCAGCTGATCAGGCTTTGCCCATATCTCCTTCTCACCCAAACTGCGTCTTTGCTTCTCGTATCCCAGCTTTTCGAGATAAGTGCGCAGCGATGCAGTATCTGAAGCTCCTTTAAATACGATGCTATTTGAAGGGGAATAACCGTCACCAGGATGCGATTCAAAGTAGTAGTTGTCCGTTATACGCGGGGCATTTTCAATATCCGGATCTGTCAGCATGTGGTAGTTAAAGAAATCATTTTCTTTATAAACAGTCGCCTCATCAGAGCCCGATGCAACAAACCAGACAAACAAGCCAATGAGAATAAGGAGGGTGGCAGCCACAAGTGCGGGCCACTTAAACAGGTTTTTCATTGCTTCGTCCGTATGAATGAGAGTGATGTCCCATCATTGGTCACTACCTTAACTACCGCAGATGTGAAGTCGTTAAGCCGGGCCTAATGACATGCGTGCGTTTATGAGAATCAAAGGGCCATTATGCCCCCTATTCTTTTGGATAAGAAAAGTCAGCAGTGACTAAATGCGACATTGATTTATCAGATTGAATAACATAGGCGAAATAGTAACGCTCTCCCGTTGTGAACTTAAATCCGAACACAGGAAGGCACTCACCTTTTGGAACATAAACAGGTTTGTCATTAAAAACCTTGTGAAAGGAGTTGCTTTTATCGCTGTTGATTTGAATGGCAGTAATGCTTTCTTGTGGCTCCAGTGGCGAAACCACACACACTTGCTTGTCTTTGATAAATGCCGTTGTAGATTCGCGCTCCATCATTCGGTCGCCAGGTCCAGGGCATCCCGTTAAGAGAAATACGACACCTAGCATCATTTTGTTTTTCATGATTAACGACCTTTCCCTGTTACGATTTTCTGATAAAGCGAGAGGACATAAACTACTTTACTCGTTATAAATTTATTTATTATTAATTTTCTTCTCTATCGCTCTGGTTATAATCTGATAACCGATGAGCGTTACCGCTGTACAGATGACTATTAACGAGATCCCTACAAAACCCTCGATATCACGTTGATTAAATAGCTTTGCTAACGCTGTCCAGAACTGCCGCTCTCCTTCTGTCGAGGGATCTGATGGCCTTGCCAGAAAAAAGGTAATGACGAACAAGGACATTGCGATAAGGATTCTAAATCCCACCGGGACACGCTTTGCTTCCATTTAAAACCACCTCAATTGTTCCAAAAGACATTAGTCCATTACGTAATTTCACTTGTGCAGTAGAGAGTAATGCTTGCCGAATAACGATGAAATCAGTTCTGTGTTGTAAAGTGATGCAGCCTAAAGATACACCAAGCGGGCCGCGAGGGTGTAGTCTGAAGTTTCCTCGCTCTACATTATTAACCCACGTATAGTCATCTATCCTTCCATCATCACGATATAAAGCAAACCATTCATACTTGATAACTGGCGTTGATGTTAACCATGAGTAGGAATCGTGCAAGTCAGTCCGGATTATACCTTTCCAGCCACCGGTTGGGCGCTTAACGATGTGATATAAACCATCAGGTATTGGCCCGTTGTCTGGAACTGCAATACAGCCTGCACGATTGCGATATTCCCTGTTACCCGAGTACGCCATAAACGTTCCGATCCCATACATGAGTAAGGGTGAGAAATCTGCATCATTAACAGTGAATTTTCCTTTTAATGCCATGCCTGGCTCCTTTTAGTTTGATCACTTAATATATGAGGGTGATTTATCAACTGGGGAGCAGGCCATGATCCATCAAACGGATGGTGGTCTGTCCGCCAGCTAATATTCCACATAATCATGCATAAGTTGACGATAATCTTTGAGGATGATCAGATAAGGAAGATTCACTTCGATTGATAAAATTGCTACTGGCGCATTAAATTTTTATCAAAGCGGAATAATTTCTAAGCCAGTGAGAAGTTTTTTTCAGTCAGGCAATAACGCACTGGGCTGCAAGGATGAGAAAGTGGCGAACAGTGAAGAGAGGTGGAAAAAGGATGTGTTGGTGGAAGTGATCGCTTCCTGATATTTAACCGCTCCCGATGCGATGTCGGGAGCAGTTTTACACTCAGACGACTTTCTGTTTACCGGCAATGACCTGAATAAACTCCTGCACCTGCTTTTGTTTCCGCGCCGACAGCTTGCACACCTGGCGCAGCGACTGCATCAATTCGCTCTCCTGCCGGGCGGTGAGCACAATGCAGCCTTCCATTACCTTCACTTCTACTACTGTGCCAGTGGCAAAACCGGCTGCTTCCAGCCACTGCCCTTTCATGGTGATGGCGGGAATCCGACTGTAATCCGGATAGCGACTCGCGTAGCCAACCGTTAATTGACGGTTATTTGATGGCGAGACTTCTGGTTCAGACGGTTGTGCAATAGAATGGGCGTCAGTCATGATTACTATTCCTTCTAAATAGTGATTGTGATTAGCGGCGCGGGTGTGTTGCAGCACATCCGCACCGCGCTAAATACCTGTATATATCATCAGGAAAGAGACAGAAAGTCCAGCTTAAAACAGACTTAAATAAGCTATTTATAAAATCATTTGAATATGAAAATTAAGGTTTAGCTGGCAGGAGATAATAAGAATCGCACCAGTAAGTTGCGCAATAAAATAAGGATCATAAGTTTTTCCTCGAGAGCCTTTTAACTGTGCTCGCTGCACGTTCGGTCTTGATTTTTTCAGCAACGCGGCGGCGCTGTTTTCACCGCTAATCAATTCCGAATTTTCTGCCCGCCACTGGGCGGTGAGTGCACCACGAAATGCTTTCGCCAGGATCGATTGCGTCAGGTTATTGAAGCGGGCAAGTGCGCTTAATGACTTGAATAGACTTTGAGTGATTGTTGCGAAGGCCGGACCAGCAAAAAACAATCAAACCATTGATAAATATATTTTTATTATAAATAATTTTTATTCTGACCACCAAATTGACCTCTAAAAGCAACCTTAGATTTTGAAAAAATCATTAACAGTTGTTGCTAAAGCTTACAAGTAGATTTATAAAATCCTTAACGAAGTAAGAAATTTCCTAGTGGGAGCTATTTCACGGTTTTCTTAGGTGATTTCAATATATTTTTCATAGTTATAATAACACTGAGGTATTATGAATAGAGTATTAGTTATTAAGGAAGAAAACCATACTGCCAATCCCGACATGGGTTTAGTCATTCCTGTCGCATACATTTCCGAGAGCGGTACATATGAAAAAGTAAATGCTGGTGACTTTCCCAATGGAGGTATTTTCATATCAAAGGGATTTATGAACATCAGCCAGCAATTTGGCAATGATGAACTATTCATTTTAACAGAGTACTATGAAAGTAATGACAATGATTGGCATCTAAACACCAGATATCAAAAGCATTTCGGTTTGGGCAACAAAGTTGAAAGACTTGATAAAAGCTACTTTATACCAATTATAAAATCTGATTTACCAGATATTACTACTGGATTTATTAGTCATGACATTGATGCTCCTAGCACTCAGTTTTTCATTGAAAATAATGGTTATATTTACGGACCTTTTAAAGCTTCAAAGCAAGATAATAATTGGCAATTGTCACCTTTATCAACGCCCTCGCCTTTGCAATTAAAACAAGATCATATTTCAAAAATAGATTTAAACAGCATAATATCTAGTGAGTTCTCATCTAGTTGGATTATAAGAGGTGAAAATAAAAAATATATTAACAATCTTAAAGATCTTTCAACTCTTACATATGAGCAGATTGATTACATTTCAGACACCCGGCTAGTGTCGTATTTTACAAAAAATGGTTTCGGTAGCGGCTTCTCTAAAAATAAAAATCCCTTAGGTAAAAATGAAGCGCAAAAGTTGTCTCAAGGAATAGATGAGTATGTTAAAAAAAATAAAGTATTGGAAAACAGTGATAGATTAAAAAGGCTACAAGAGCTTTTAGGAGCGTTCTTAGACTCCAGTCCTTTTGGGCAGGAAATGATACAAGACTTTTTAGCTGAAAGTCGGGACGGAAGGTTATATTTAGACAACTATTTCACAAAAAATAAAGATTTATTATTTAAACAAAAGTCTGAAGAATTGGAAGAAGTAACTAGAAATCAAAAAATAAAATTAGACAAGGAGATTAATGAGCTTGAAAGATTGGTTTCCAATAAAAAATTAGAGCTCGATTTTGAAATAAAAAATGTCGAAGCAGAAAAAATAAAAGCTAAGCAAGAAATCGAGAAAATAAAAAAGCAAACAGCTGAAGATGCCCATGAAATACTTTTACAGAAGCAACAGTCGCTAACTGAAGAAAATGCCATTTTGGAGGAAAGGATAGTCGAAAGCACTAAAAAATTAGATGCTTTTTATACAACTATATCTCGAGTCAATGATTACAACTCGCTTTTAGATGAAATTAAATATATTAAAAGACTCAAGGAGGACATTGATAAAGAAAAGGAATCTGTAGAGAAAGCATTAAATCTTAAGAAAGCTACCTTGAACTCTCCTCAGCTTTTAGAAAAAGCAGTTGAGATCCAAACATTAACATCATTACTAAACGGTGGTAGAGCTAAGGAGAGCCAGCCAAAAATATATAAAACAAAAATAACCCCATCTACTACAAAGCTTACGAAAGATAATAGAAAAGATTATATTAACTACTTGGTCGACTCTTTTAGTAATGATAATGGTAGAAATTTCTCATTTGACGAAATGTCAAATTTGCTAATCTGCATTAATCAATCATTTATGACAATCCTTGCTGGACCACCCGGAACAGGTAAAACCTCCACAGCCATACGATTAGCCCAAAACATGGGTTTGACTAACGAAGAGAATAATTTCAATACCAGCAACTTCATTAATATCCCTGTTGGACGAGCCTGGGTATCAAGCCGAGATATTTTAGGATTTTATAATTCATTAAAAGATGTCTATCAGCCAGCCAGAACCGGACTTTATGAATTTTTGAAAAGTGATCACAATCAAGATTACATGAAGCTAATTTTGCTTGATGAAGCTAATCTTTCTAGTGTAGAGCATTACTGGTCTGATTTTTTAAGTATGTGTGACCCTGAAGGAAGAAACCGAAAAATTGATTCAGGCATACCTTCTGATGATGATAGACATATTTCAGTCTCTAAAGGCGTACGCTTTATCGCAACTATAAATAATGATGCATCAACAGAACGTTTATCACCCAGACTGATAGACCGCGTTCCAGTTATAGGTTTGAATCACAATTCAGAATTTAAGTCTAACTTGATTAAAACCATAGACTTTGATGGCGCAATCAGCAACGAAAATATTGAATCTTGCTTTGACGTAAACCTTTATGAATCATCGTTCACCACGGAAGAAGAGAATTCACTTGAACAAATAATTGAAATTCTGAGAACACCTATCAATAGAACAACCTCTGTAAGAGTTAGTCAAAGAAAATATAACGCTATTAAACGCTATTGTTTCGTGGCTAATGAAATAGAAGGTCTAAGAGTTCAACCTCTTGATTTTGCAATAAATCAACACATTCTCCCTCTAATTGAAGGATATGGTGCCGGATTTAAAGAAAGATTACATAATCTTGAGCAAAAACTTATTGAACTAGACTTGAATATATCTAAGGTTACACTAAAAAACATTATTAATAATGGAGATATTTACAGTGAATCTTATTCATACTTCTAGAGACAGGGGCTAACCTGATGGAATTGCGAATAAATATATTAAACGGAAAGCGTCAAGGAGATGCTTTCTTACTGTCATTATATGAATTAAAAAGTACGTCATCTCAATTTATTCTTGAAGATGAAGCTATAGAAATATCTTATTCAAGTGAATGTTATTATGAGCAAATATCTTTGCTTCTATATGAAAATGAAGTTGAACCTACAGTCATTGAAAAAAACAATGAAATTTGGACCTATAAGTGGCAACCAAAAAGACTAAATAGATTTTCATATGAGTGTTTCTTCCATAACTATTATGGCATTGCCGAACTCACACTTGAGATACATACAGAAGGACAGAGCGATCTATTGAGCTTCCAACCTGTCGAAATATTAGCTAGAAAATTAAATGCCGACCGCGTTGAAGAAATGCTATCTTTTTTAGCAAAGATTGACAGTGAAGCATTATGCTCATTTTTTAGAGTGACTCGACGTAAAGCGGGCTATAAAGGTGGCGATACCCCCGCTGAAATATTACTTGAACAGATTGAAAGTACTACTGAAAAAGTTTCCGTAATATTTAATAAAATAATAAAAAACCCTATAACTAAGCTTTCAACTAAGGAAACTTACGTTTTTCCCGATGACACTACGAACGTCGATGATTTAACTCTTTCTTGGTTATGCAATAATGCTGATGAGCTTTTTGAGACGGACTGTATCGATCATGCCATATTGGAATACAACAATTTCTTTTATGGCATTAGTAAGTTAGTGGAGCATCAAGCAATAGAGGATTCAGATGTCTATGAAAATCAGGTTTTACATGGTTTTGTAAACACATTAATTCAAAGCACATCCAATTTACTATCCGGATTTGAAAGCCCAGGAAAAAAAGCACATAAAACCAATGGAACACCGTTGGGTTATATTAGTTTTTTCAGTCAAATACAAAAATTCCAAAAAAGTATCAACCAAAGAAAAGCGCTTAAGTGTAGATCTATTTTAACTAGTCTCCATGCTCTTAAGAGAATTTTATCTGAACGAATCCCATCAAAAAAAACAATATCTGGCATCCCAACTTTCACAATGAAGGCAAAAAAGGATCCTTTGTACCTTTCAGCTTTCAAAAAAATAGTCGAGTGGCACCGTTTTGGAACCCCTGATTGGAGTGTTCAAGAAGAATTATTATCAATTCAGAGTATCCCCAAGTTGTTTGAGTATTACTCCTTATTTTACATAAAAGAAATCTTAGAGAAAAAGTGCGGTTCTAAATCCCTTACAAACCCAACGGGAGAATCGGTTTCATTCACTTTGAACGTCAAAAAAGGGGTGTTGTTGGATTTATATTATGAACCTAAATTTTGGATGCCAAAACATCCACATGCAGATTTAAGAGGGCTAGTTAATTCCGAAGGCTGGACTACTTACAACGGAACGGTATCACCGAGGTCTCATTCTGGGAAATTTTCAAACCGTTCACCAGACTTTGTAATAAAAATAAGTAACAACCAAGAATATGACAAATATATAATTTTAGATGCAAAATATACCTATACTGAAAAATCTTTTACTCATTACCTCCCTGAGTTAACATTAAAATATATACATGGCCTTCATTCAATTTCAAAAAACGCTAATACAATTATTGGATTAATGATTATAAACCCAGATGAAGTCCCTTTAGTTAGAGATTTTCATAATAGTTCATTCGATATTTTTTCAGATAATCCAATTATGCCATGTTTGGTATGCGCTTCAGTTGCACCAGGCGATGAATTCAGCGGCAATCGCGGATTTGAGAGTACGCTCACAAAAATGGTCGACTTGACTGTGCGGCAATTCGCTGACCAAAATGGAGATATCATTTCTTTAGGTACTATTAGTGCTTAGTAGTGCTGCGCGCAATGCTATCCCCGCCACGCCTGCCCGCTTTATGCACCGCTTTTCATGCAGGTGCATGATGCGGGCAGAGCCGCGGCCGTTATGGCCTGAATGGGAGAAAGCGGTACATGATTTTGCATGCAGATCCATGCACGCTATGCATGCACGGCTCTTTACAAAGCGGCTCGCCAGAAAAAAGGCTTTAGTAAGACAAAGACAGGAATAAAAAAGCCGCTGGTTATGCAGCGGCAGTGTGAGGGATTAATGAATCTGGCGGAATGCTGAACCATAACGGCCCAGCGTTTGGCGTTCTCTTGCTGGTTCCGGTGATGGTACCGGTATTTTTACCGGCTGTGGCGGTGCGGTGATCACCTTTGTGATGCTCTCATTCGTCTTGAAAGTACAGGAACAGTCGAGGTTAGTGCACTGGTGATAACGCTCTTTTACCTGCTCTGACATATAGCGACTCGATTTGGTATGTGCCGCGCTTTTGCAGTAAGGACAGTGCATCATTTCTGGCTTCCCTCCTGAAGTTTTGCACGCTGCGCCCGGATTGATTCAGCCAGCTTCTGGCGGCGCATAGGATGGCGGTAAAGCTCCATATCAATACCCGTAAGCGGCGGGCGATACAGACCAATATTCTCCAGCAGCGGAGCCTCATTTAGTTTGCTGTCTGGCAGAGCAGCCGCCGCCCGCGTCAGCGCTTCGCCGACCAGATAAGCTACGTCATTAATACTATCCCGGTCGTCTCCGGCAAACGTCGGGGAGAGCTCTTCACGACGGAGTCGCAGCTTAATGGCCCACAGCAGCGACGGACTTACGTTACGCAGGGCTGACTGCCAGTGCGCATCCGCGAACCCGGTAAAAGCCTCCCGGTGCGATTCATCATACTCTTTACCACTGCCGCAGCATTTCAGCATCGCCTCCTGCTTATCCAGCGCCAGCTCTTTAAGCAGCCCGCCGAACTCATCGGCCAGTTCACGGCTGGCGATGCGCTGAGAATGTTCGGCGCGTAGCTCGTCGGTGAGATTGCCTCGCAGGTTGCGAAAGCTCGTGCGCCAGTTGCTCTCGGCTTCTTTCCCTGCCTCGATGGCTGCCTGCTGTTCTTTTTCACAGCGGGCGATATCGGCGCAGATGCAGTTATAGGCTTTCATCCTTTCGGTATGTTCAGCACGGGCATTCTCAAAGCGTTCCAGTGATGCAGGTTTCTGTTCCGGGATGGTCATGATTGTCTCTCATCGTCTGTAAAGGATGAGGCCATTCTGTCGTGTACCACAGGACAGTGCATTTCATTGCTTTCCGCCTGTCGATGAACAGACAAGGGCATAACCGGTGCAGGTTAGCCCCCTAACGCACTATGCCTGTAACACGCTGCTGTAGACGCGAGGCTACATCCAACCGACCGCTTTGCTCTACTTCACGCAAGGGGTACAGTAGATCACGTGTCGTTAAGTCGGCGATGTTCCGCATTCCGATGGCTGGAAGTATGTTGCGCTCCATATCACGCCATACTCTTGCTGCATGGCCATCCGACCAGCGTTTGTTACTCGCATGCCAGTCACGAGCTACCTTCTCAAAAGTGTTAAGCGCAGCCTGCTCTTGTTGTTTAATTTCTTCTTTTTTGGCATTAGGGCTGATGCCATCAGCAAGTAGAAGGCGAATTTCATCGCGTTTTTCGCGCGCTTTAGCCAGCGTGATCAGAGGATATGCGCCGAGTGCAGCTCTGCTCTCTTTGCCTTCAAAGCGATATTTAAGATACCAGCGTTTAGATCCGCTTGGTTTGATAAGAAGGTATAGCCCATGGCCATCCGTGAGCTTGTATTCTTTTTCGCGAGGCTTTGCGGTACGGGCCGCAACGTCAGTTATAGGCATGATTTGGGGGTCAAAAGTTTATCGAAGCGAAGTGACCCCTATCTTGACCCCCAACTATGTTGGATGTCAACGGATGTGCCCGGACGGATTTGGACCAAAAAAAAAGCCTTTCGGCTTTAATTTCAGGGAATTATGGACTATCCCGGACGTTCTCGTATATCTCAATGGTGCCGAAGGCCGGAATCGAACCGGCACGCCTCGCGGCGGTTGATTTTGAATCAACTGCGTCTACCGATTTCGCCACTTCGGCACTGAAGGGTATGCGGAAAACGTTGAGGATTATACCGTTACCCCCTGTTTCCGCAACCCTTATCCGCAGGCAGTGGTGCAACTGCTGAAAAAACCGTCTTTTAGACCCTCATGGACACTGCATCACATCCTTGCAAGAAATTCCTTACCTAACCTCGCACGCACAAAAGCAATCGCTTCGGCTCTCAAGAGCCACTGGCATAACCAAAGCGCTAACCCGAAACAGCCTTCACATCCGTCACCAGTGTCGGCAGATCCCACGTGCCACCCGCATGGATATAACGACACATGCCGGTCCCGCCGTCATAGCTTTTGCGGAAGGCCTTGCCGTCCCATACCCAGCTTTCCTGACTCATGCAGTCGCCGATGCCGCGGCCTTTCTGCACGCTGGTAATCTCGCCTTTGTCGTAATCCGACCCGGAAATGGTCACCAGCTCAGGCTTGCCTTTCAGCTGATTATCAATGACCCAATAGCCATATCCTTCGTTATAAGCGGCACGCCAGCAGAGTGCTGAAAGCAGAGCGTGGCTGTCATCCAGTGGCGTAAGGGTAAGTCCGTCAGTTTCCGGATCGCTGTTTTCTGCGGGTGAATAGAGGCTGTCGCACGTGTCATCGTCATTATGATTGACCGTTGCAAGCAGTCGGGTTTTAAGCGCGTCGCTTTCCAAAGCGGTCAGCAAACGGGGTTCGCCGCCGAGGGTTTTAGCCGCCTGAATAACCGGTGCGGGCACAGCCTTAACCACGCTGTTTTCCGGTTTAGTGCCCTTTTTGGTGAGCGCGCCTGGCGTGCCGATACGGCCCTGTATGTCGTCCGCTTTCAGCAGCACGGCATACGCGCCTTCGCCGGAAAGCTGGAATGGCTTGGTACCGCCTTTGAACTCGACTTTACCGCTGCCTTTCACGGCGCTGATTACCGCAGCGGTCTGACTGGCCGACATTCGCCAGTTGTCATCAGCCGCCACCAGATCGCCAGCGGATTTCCCGTTGATCCACAGCGTCAGCTTTTCCGCCGGTTCGCTGTCATCTTCGGTGTCGCCCAGCGTCACTTCTCCCACTGTCTCCGTTCCAGATCCAGCAGCACGGGTGAGCAGAATAGAGCCGGACGGATCCTCTTCTTTGGCATAGCCCGCAATGCGGCAGGTCAGGGTGTTATCACAAACAACTTCCCAGTCTTTGTGCTCAAGCGTTTTTCCGTTTTGGGCGGCCTGAGCCGACAGGGAGAGCGCCGCCAGCACGAAAAGCATCGGTTTACAGTTCACTTTAATCCCTTATGTTTTATTTCTGATATCAGCACAGGCATCACTCTTACACCACGGATGGGATTAAACCAACAGCTGGTGTTATTTGATGGCATTGATCAACACTAGCATCTGCGCTTCTGAAAATACCAGTGATTAGCCTTTCACGTCGCATCGCCTGCGGGCTCGCCATTTTGCCACAGCGTAATTTTTATCGGCTTTTCGATTTCGCTCTATTGCGACGGCATAATTTTGCCAGAACTCCCACTCTCCGCGCCCGCCGCAGGCTTCAGCAGCACACCGCAAACATTCTATTATGTGCTCTGGCCACCGATACAGTAGAAGAAGGTATTATCGCAGACCGCTGATCATGCCTTGTGATAAAAAGGTATGCCACTTTTTCCTGAGCGAAAGTCGGAGCGGTAGAAATAATCAGTCCAAAAAAAATTTATAAAGACAATGCTCTTAGTTATTAACAGGCTGCGTTGTAATAACCCCATTCGATTGACAGGCACATAGCCCATTAATGATGAACTAACATTCCTATTAAAATCAAAGAGCATCCAACCGTTTTCTCTCGATCCGAATGAGTGGATCCTTTACACTGCTGATATATAAGTTTTCCTTGTCATTAGGCGTTGATATCGCTGATGGACCTATACACTTCCTCAGGGACGGTTAAAGTGGATACGCAACAAGCATTACGCATTCTTAGCAGCTGGCATCTTATTGAATTCTTTCAAACCTATAACGTTGAGGAAGAAGAAAACAGCATTCAGATCACCGCATCAGAGCTGGAAAGCTGTAGCGATGCTTTATTGCCGTGGCTGAATGAATCCCAACGCCAAAGGGCCGGAATTAAAAATGCCGATGTACGTTATATTCTTCATCTGGGATTATTCCCTAAAAATGAGGCCGAGCTATTAAGCGAAAAGCTGTTTGGTAATGAGGCATCTCCACTCGCCAACTACGAGCAGGAACAGCGACTGGATACGGAAGGTATGACCTGCTTCGCAAAACTGATTGTTGATAAAGAAGGGACGCCTGATTTTAAAGGCCTTTCAGTCAGCACCTTGCCATGGGCGCTTGGGCAGCTTTCGCAGGGGTCTGCAGCTAAACTCTCCCTTGAGGCTTTCCGCAGCAGGAATACGCTGTTAACTGAGCAGTTGAACCGGCTTACTCTTTTGTTACCGGTTCATCCACAGTCCGGTAAATCTTATCTGAACGCCGCTGCCCTGACAGGGCTTTTGCAGATTTTATGCCAGTGGGCACAATATTCTCCCTCTTCACCTTTTACATTGCAGCTTGACTGGTATCCCCTGAAAACCGCTCCCTCGGCAGAGAATGGTTTACCGCATCTGAAGCAGGAAAAAAACGAACAGAATCAAAGCAAGCAAAATGAGCTGACAGTCATCGCAGAGGCAGAAGAAGACCAGGAAAGTAGCGCTGAAGTCCTGCCTATACTCAACAGTTTTTTTCTGGAAGATTTAGAACGGGCTATGCTGGCCTTGGCTCAGGATGAAGGCGGCAAAGCGCTACATCAATATCTTTCAATTCGCCAGAATCGTCACAGCGATCTTTATTCCCCTAAAGGACTGGAAACGATTGTTCGCCATCTGGCGCCGCAGCATACACCGCATGGTCGCTGGCCGTCCGATCCCCGCTTCAGCCTGTCGCTAATGCAGCAGTTTTCCATCAATACCGTCATTCAGGAGTTAGACGAAGGAGGATTGCTCTCGGTAAACGGCCCTCCGGGAACAGGGAAAACTACCATGCTGCGTGACCTGATGGCGCACAATGTGGTTGAACGCGCCAAAGTCCTGACGTCTTTAAAACAGGCAACCGATGCCTTTAACGAAGACGGATTTTTGATCAAAAGCCTGACCGGTTTTGAAATGGTGGTAGCTTCTTCTAATAATGCAGCAGTAGAAAATATCTCTCGTGAACTGCCCCAGCGCAAATCTCTGGCAGAAGAGTTCTGCAAAACGGACTATTTGCGTGCAGTCGCTAATCAGTTTAGCGCACGTGAAAACAAAAAGGGTCAGCTCCTTCCCCTGGCGGAAGAGGAGCAGTGCTGGGGATTAATTGCTGCGACTATGGGCAATAAAAAGAACCGGACTAAATTCGTCAATCGGTTCTTTTTTACTATGCATTTTAAAAAAAATAGCGCCGAAGAAGCCGATCGCCCAGATGAGTTTAATTTTCTCAATTACTGGCGCTGGTGTAAAACGGCCGCGCCACTTTCCTTCTCGCAGGCAAAAGAAAAATTTAACGCAGCGCTTGCAGAAGTGGAACAGTCGCAGCAGAAACTACAGCAACTGGATGAACTGACCACCTGGCTGGCGAAATACAACGATGGAAAAATAATTAATGCTCTGGAAATAAAACATCAGGAGGCGGTGTCATATCGTAACCAGGCAGAAAGTAAGCAGAGGCTGCTTCAGCAATCCGCCAATCTTCTGGAAGAGAAGGTCAGCATCCTGCATGAAGAATACCAGGCATTACAGCAGCGTAAACCCGGCTGGCTTCAGCGTTTATTCAATCGAAAACACTATCAGAGCTTTCTTCAGCAACTGGACTCAAAAAATTGTGAGCTGATTAACGAGCGCAAAAAAAGACTGACTGCATGCGAGCAACTCAGCGTGGCAGAAAATCATTTGTCTCAATGCATTGATAATGAAAATACCACGAAGCAAACCTGGACAGACGCCAAAACAGCACTGCATGACGCTAATCTGCATCTTTCGAAGCTTAAGCAAGAACTCCCCGGCATCGTTATCCCTGGGCCAGAACACAGCATTCAGGACGCTGATACACAGCGCTATGCTTTCTGGCAGAACGAAACCATCAACCGCCAGCGATCTTTATTATTTATTGCGGCAATGGAACTACATCAGGCCTGGCTGGCAGAAGTCTCCAGAAATGGTAACTTCCGCAAAAAACTTTTTAAAATGGGTGCCTTTTTGAGTGCTCCCGGCTCTGAAGCCAATACTTTGGGCATGTGGCAGCTTCTGTTTATGATAGTGCCCGTTGTTTCAACCACCTTTGCTTCGCTGGGGCGGATGTTCAGTGGTGTATCGGAAGCGCAATTGGGTTGGCTGATGATAGATGAAGCGGGTCAGGCGCTGCCACAGGCGGCGGTCGGCGCACTATGGCGTGCCAGACGTGTACTGGTGGTGGGCGATCCTTTACAGATTGAGCCGGTATTTGTCACTCCACCACGTCTGACCAGGTATCTGACAGAGGCAGTATTAGCTGATGATGCAGAAGAGTGGACTCCTGCTAAATGGTCGGTACAACAGATTGCCGATCGCGCTAATCCGTATGGTTGTACGTTGACGGTGATGAATAAACCAGTGTGGGTGGGTATTCCTTTATGGGTACATCGTCGCTGTATCGAACCTATGTTCAGCATCGCGAACCAGATAGCTTACGATAACCGTATGATCCATGGGCTGAATGATCAGGCTATAGTCAGCCAGCCGCTAAAAAAGGGCCTGAGCAACTGCTGGTACTCGTCGGAAGGAGAGTGTATTCGTAAGCAATACAAATCCGAACTGGCTCGCGATACTGCAACCCTGCTCCTCAGGCTTTCTGATGCTGGCTATAAGCTTGCCGATATCTATGTCATCACGCCATTTAAAGCGGTTCGGGCAGGACTTATTGATGCTCTGCAGCGACCAGATGTCGTGGACAAACTGACCATGAAAACGGGGATGTCAAGAACCGAACTGAAAGCATGGCGTGGGAAAAATGTGGGAACCGTACATACTTTTCAGGGCAAGGAAAATGACATTGTCATTCTTGTACTGGGCTGCGACGCTGCTCATCAGGGTGGAGCAGACTGGGCGGCCAGTAAACCCAATCTGCTGAACGTTGCACTCACCCGTGCAAAGAACAATATTTTTGTGATTGGTGACAGTAACGTATGGGCTGATAAAGCAGGATTTGATGTTGTGGCACAGGCGCTTCCTGCCAAATCGCTTATTTAATTAGTGCTCTGATGTATAGGGCTATACGGACCGAACCGGGCCAAAATAAGCTGTTTCCGCGATTAAAAGGCGCGCTCTGAAAGCAGAGCGCATCTTATTAACACTTCCTGCCTGAGCACCTGCGCTAGCCTCTTCTGAACAACCCGTTCCGGCACCCTGATTTTGCCCTCTGTCAATATTCCAACGGCTTCCGGCTTCCAACAGCAGCAAAGCCTGTAAAGAACGCTCCGCCGCCCCTCCCGACCTTCACGGTTTACATTTACCTGCATTTGTTATGTGATCCTGTTACGTGAATTCTTCGAGCCGTCTCGCAAAACAGGATCCTGCATGCGCTTTTACCAGGCCGATCCCCGCCTTGAAAACTACTGGCGCGGCGTTATTCTTTTTGGCAAAAACGTCGCGTCCTATAAATTTGCTCTTGCCCATGCGCTGTACGACCTGAAGCAGCCGGACAACGATTTGATTACGCTGGACGAGCTGGCCGTGCCCTTTGTGCGGCATTTATGCGCCCACCTGCGCCATGCGCCAAAGCAGATCACCAGTAAAAGCAGTGAGTTTCTGGAGGCATGCAGACAATTCAACGCAGGCGAAATCAGCGAAGAACCGTTGATCGCTATTACCGTTAAGCGCGGTTTTTCTAATGTCATTGATGCTTTTCATAATGTGAATCATGCCGAGATCGACAAACGCTTTTTCCTGGATGAACGGCGAAGCCATAAAGGCATCCGGCTTACGGATAACTTCTATCAGCTGACGGAAACCGAACAGTTCGCCAGTCTGGAAGCGGAAACGGATGCAAGATGGCGGCTGGTTGAAGAAGCCTGGGCGATGAACGTTTCACGTAACCTGATTGCGGTTGATTATGACGATAATGACAAAATGCTTTTCAGCCGCCAGAGCGGTCGCCGCATCAACATTACCAGCTGTCGCAGCAGCCTGAACGGCTACCAGAAAGGCCTGTGCTTTTACTGCTTCCGCGCAATTGGCGTGACGAGTGGCGAGGAGAACCTGGCTGATGTCGATCACTTCCTGCCTCTGATGCTCAGCGAGCAAATCGGCAATCTCAACGGTGTCTGGAATCTGGTGCTGGCCTGCCAGACCTGTAATCGTGGCGCTCAGGGTAAGTTTGCACGCATCCCATCGATAACGCTGCTGCAGCGGCTGCATGATCGAAACGAGTACTTTATTAACAGCCATCTGCCATTGCGGGAGACGTTACTCCGCCAGACCGGCGCAACGCCGATGCTGCGGCACAGCTTCCTGCAAAACAGCTGGGATACGGCAAAGTTTGCCCTGCTCCACGAGTGGCAGCCAACGGCACAGGGAGGCAGTCTGTTTTGAGCAACGAAGAGTATTACCGGCAGAACGCTCAGCGGTTTTTTACCGATACGGCAAGCGTGGATATGTCTGCGCTCTACCCCCCTTTTATTGACTGCCTGCCGCCAGGCGCGCGCATTCTGGATGCGGGCTGTGGTTCAGGTCGTGACGTTAAAGCCTTCAGCGAAATGGATTTTGACGTCGAAGCCTTTGATGCCTCGGCGGAGCTGGTGACGCTGGCGCGTCAGTTATCCGGAAAGCCTGTAGTGCAGATGCGATTTCAGGATGTTGATGCAGTTGAAAGATATGACGGTATCTGGTGCTGTGCATCGCTGCTGCATGTTTCCGACACTGAACTCCCTGAGGTCATGACAAAGCTGGCCATAGCGCTGAAACCTGGCGGCGTATGGTATCTCTCTTTCAAACATGGACGCGGCGAACGTGAAAAGGACGGGCGCAGATTTACGGATATGGATGCGGCTGGGTTACAGAAACGGGTCGAGGGGATTAATAGTGTCGGTGGTGGCATTCTGGCTAAAAATAAGATGGGGATAAAAAAAGAGGCTGGCTCTGAGGACGCAACGGGAAGCAGGTTCGCGCTTGAAACGACAAAAATCTGGCAGACCGGTGATGTTCGTATCGGACGCGGCGACGAAGTGTGGCTGAATGCGATTATCAGGAAAAGTTTAATCTTCTAGCTGCCCTGTAAAAGGCCCTGGCTCTTTCTTGCATATCACATGCTCAGCATCAGACATTATCAGTGCCCATCAGCGCCTGTCGTTGTCAGGATGAGCGCCTCAATGCGTATGGTCATGATGCAATTTGTTTTCGACCTTATCTTTCACTTCGCCAGCTTTGTCCTTCACTTTCTCAGTCAGGCTCTCTTTGTGGTCATGGTTATGCGCGCCGGGTACCCGCTGAAAGTTCATGGAAAGTTTTTTACATAAAATCTTTAACAGCTGTCATTTTGGTGCGGCCAGGATCGTCAAAAGATTGCCATGACAGTTACAATATTTTAATGTTAATTCATCAATGGACACGGTTTCCGAGGAAAAGCAATGGACGCAACAATGCTCGCCAGTTCAGTCTTATCGGGCGTAGTTTGAGTACCGATGGATTTTTATCTGGGACTGGAGCGAACCTTTCAGGATTTAAACCTTTCTGATGGCGGCAGAGGCATCCAGTCACGCAATATGCATGACGACGTCCGCGTTGGCCGGGCTTTCTATCAGGCCTTCAGGGACAGAAATAAGATAGCGAAAATCGTTAATATCATCATTTATGATTCGTTGCAGTACCTTCCCGAACCTGCACTGCGTAAGGTTTATGACAAGCTGATAGGCAACGCAACGTCAATGACCAGCCGGACGGCTACGCAACTTACATTGTCTTCTTACCTGGGATCAAAGGTCGTCAGTGGTGTCATGCTGTCATTCATTTCCCGCGTGGCACTCCGGGGGCTGACCGGTGGCCTGACTGGCGGCGTCATCGCTCAGGGCGTAATTTCCCGCGCCTGTGAAGCCTCCAGACGACTTCAGATGCAAAACCCTGAACTGTGGCGAAAACTGCGGATTAACGACTACGACATGCTCTATTTCATGTTTGAAGAGCCTCTGCAGAACTTCATCAAAATGGGTGAAATGTTACGTAAAAATCCCTCAGCCTCCAGAGAGTTTATTAATGCTATCGAAACTTATTAGACTTCTTCGTAAGCTCATCGCTGAAGTGTCTGGCGGTCTGGTATTAATGGCTATGGTGGTGGGCATTTTTTTGGCAGCCACGCTGAATGAGGGTGCCATGCGCATCATTGTTCCGCTGCTCGTTCTTGTCGCGGGACTGGTTGTTTACGGCCTGACGTGGCTGATAGCTGAAAAACCAGACCGCCGTTAACCCTGTGCTGACTAAAGCCCGGACAACAAGCGTCAGTCGCCATAAGTTCAGACCAGATATCTAACGAACACGCTATCCTTGCCTCCTGCGTAATCGGTCTGTCAGGAGGTATATATGGCGATTTTCGCAAAGCAGGATAATAAAAAAATCTTTCAACCTTAATTCAATCGCGGCATTCAATTCATCAGCATGCCTATTATTCTATTAACAATAAGAGAACTAAAACGACGACTCGGCAAATATAACCTCAAAGATAAGTATCACGCAGCCCGACGAAGACGCTTATAAAATTCGCTACAAGCAAAGCGGAAAATTTAATTTTAATCAGGACAGTTCATGATGAAATCAGAAGGAATATTAAATAACTTTCCAGCTGAACGTTATTATTACCGAATTAAAAAATCACTTAACGAAATAATAATAACCACAAGCATCTGAATACTTTATCATTTTTAATACAAAAGATTCCCAGAGCGCTATTTAATGAAGAAAGTCAGAAACGTTCTGCTACTCAGCTTTTTTAAGAATACTGAATAAGTACATACCGAGGTTGAGATGGAACAAGCACAATGCAGTGCGTAGGAATGGGGACTGGTGGCACGTCTGGTAGCAGGCAGTGCATCAGCGGTAAGCTGGCAGGATCAGCTGAGCAATACAGCGTCGCTGCTCAGCCAGTAAAATAAAGACAGCACCACCTTAACAAGCCGCAACCTTAACCCCTCACCTCTCCCACAGCGCAAAAGAGCCAACCTCGAGGTTGGCTCTTCCTTGCATCTTCAGCATCGGGTATTAACGATACCCATCAGCGCCTGTTGTTGTCAGGAGTTGTCAGGATAAGCGCCTCAATGCGAATGATCATGCAGCTTATGCTCCACTTTATCTTTCACTTCGCCAGCTTTGTCCTTCACTTTCTCAGTCAGGCTCTCTTTTTGGTCATGGTTATGCGCTGCTGGTGACTGCGTAGCGGTGGCAGATTTCACCCCTGCTGTCGTACCCGGTAGTTCGCTCTCCAGACCACCTCGTGCATGGTCGATGTCAACTTCCTGACGACGCACCGTGTCGTTGATAGTCTCAGTACGATCGCTGCCATCGGTACGCACCACCACTTCTTCTTTCACATGGGTCGTTTTGTTAATCACCGGCTGTTCGTGAGTCTCAGCGACCTCGACGGTTTTTTCGGACCAGTCCACTTCTCCGGCCAGCGCGGGTTCATTCACCGAGCGGCGGAAGATGTCAGCGTGCTGCTCATGCAGCGAGATATCTTCAGAGACGGTATCGGTCACGGTATAGCGGCGAACACGAGTCGAGCCTTCACTGACCAGACGTTTACCCACTTCCACCTGCTCTTCGGCCAGACGCAGAATATCTGCTTCGCTCTCATCACCGGTCAGTGAGGTGCGTAACGGCTCAGCCGGGCGGTCGTTGGTCTCACCGGCAAACTGCTTACCTGCGGTCGGGTTGATGCCTGGCGCGGTGATGCCGTTCCCGACTGAACTTTGCATACGTGACGGCACATCCACCGAGTCATGCGAATGGAGAATCGTCATGGCGCGGGCCAGCTTCTCTTCCTCGGTGCGGATGGTCAGCACTACGCCGCCCTTGTCCATTGCCCGGGTGTAGACATCCGCCTCATCTTTATCGACGTCATGCCCAAACAGACGCTGCCACAGGCTCGGATGGCGGACAGACTGCCCTTCCTGCTGCAAACGTTCTCCACTGATAAGACTGATGTCCCGATCAGAAAAGCCTGCTTTCACGAGATTTCTTTTCGCGGCCTCTGCCTGAATTGCAGAATCGAACAGTGTTACGATTTTTTCCTGTGCCATGATAGGTTCCTCTCTGTTAGCTGATTTGATCGTCATCTCTCTCAACGTTCACCTGCTGCTCACGTCGGGTCACCACTTCCTGAAAAGGAACATTCTCCTGCACTTTTCGGATGTGGATTTCCTCTTTAAGCACCAGCTTTCTGACGATTTGGATTTCTTCTTCTACTACCGGGACAATCAGTACACCGTTCTCTTCCCTGATTTCGGGCATCGTTTCAACGGGCTGTGCTTTCGCTACATGCTTAACCTCAACCTTCTCCTGGGTAAGCAGTGTACTGATGACCTCGTCATGCTCAGTTGTGGAACGGGTAACGCGGACATGTCCATCCACAATCTTTTGCTTCGTCAGGGCTATTTTCTCTTCAGCGAGTTTAAGCGTGACCTCTGCATTATTATTGTGCTCTGGCTGTCCAGCCATAATAACTCTCCCGTTAATTTAAATATCGGCCACAACTGCCTGACACAGTGATTAATCATGAACACCCTCGCGATTTTCGCAAGGCGGAATAATAAAAAAATTTCCGGGCACGATTTAATTACGGTACGAAAAATCCCGTTTGAAATGCGCAAATCCTTTTTCTCTACCGCTACGCTAAAAATAAAAAACCCATACAAAACCGTAACCTGATTAAAAGTAATTGCGAAGGTAAATATTAACACCCCAGACATAAAGACTTATAAAATCGCTTATAGAAAAACGGATATTTTAATTCAGACCAGGACAATTCCTGATAAAACTGGCGAGAATATTAAAGAATGTTTCAGCAGAGGAGCTAATTAACGCATCAGGTTAAGTCATCTCACGAAATAATAACACCTGTGCTCATCCGGATATTTTATTGCCTCTATTACAGAAGATTCCCAAAGCATTATTTATGAAGGAAGTTCAGGAACTTTCTGCTCGTCAGACTCTCTTAGCAAAACTGAATACGCAGATACTGAGGTTAAGATGAAACAGGCACAACGCAGTGCATGGATGTTGGGCATGGCGGCACTTCTGGTGGCAGGCAGTGCATCAGCGGCAAGCTGGCAGGATCAGCTGAGCAGTGCAGCATCGCAGCTCAGCCAGCAGAACAACGGCAGCACCACCAGCACCACGCAGCAGAATGGCGGCATGTCGCTCTCTACTATTACCAGCATGCTGGGCGGCGGCGACAAAGCGGTCAGCGCCAACAGTATGACCAATGCGGCCGGTGTAATGCAGTATTGCGTCGAACACAACGTGGTGAAAAATAATGTGCAGTCGGTGAAAGATCAGGTGCTGAGCAAGCTCGGTCTGAACACCACTACCGCGCAGGAGCAGAAAACCGACTACACCCAGGGCGTGGCAGGCCTGCTGAATACCGGGAACGGCCAGCAGCTGAATCTGCAAAGCCTAAGCAACTCGCCAATGGGTGAGAAGCTGAAAACCAAAGCCTGTGACGTGGTCCTGAAGCAGGGCAAAAACTTTATCTCCTGATCCCTCTCCTCTTCTCTCCCCTCTCTTCTCAGAGGGGAGCGTTAAACCCCGCTTTGCTGTGATGCCTGACATTCCCTTAACCTGGGGTTGAGCGCTATAGTGTTGTTTTGGTTTCTACAGGACAGCACGCATGAAAGGCATCAACATCGCACTTTACTTCGACCCCGATCAGATTCAGGCCTGCGTTCATGAACAGGACGGCAGCTATCTCAGCAAAAAATTCGAGTATGACGATGGCGTGATTGAAGAGATCTA
>Ga0157367_1000112_pt1 | contig 40161 bp, 27 predicted proteins | sample AttbisABBM2_FD_113142 | JGI IMG/M metagenome (GOLD analysis project Ga0157367, IMG submission 113142) | Fungus gardens microbial communities from leaf cutter ant in Botucatu, State of São Paulo, Brazil - Atta bisphaerica ABBM2 | ecosystem: Host-associated > Fungi > Mycelium > Unclassified ... | reverse complement strand
GCCTGCGCCTGCTCGACGAGCGCTTCATGGTGATCCGCCAGGCGATGGGGGTACCCAAGAGCCGCGGCGAAGCGGCGGCCGCGTTGCTCGGTGCGTTCGTCGAGGAGATGAAGGCGTCGGGCTTCGTCGCGGATGCGTTGAAGCGCCACGGGATCACGGGCGCGTCGGTCGCGCCCCTGGCGTGATGGACGCAATCACGGCGCCGGTGTCTCACCGTGCATCGACGCCGCCCACCCCAAGCATCACGCGGATCTATTCGGTATCGGCTCGCCGCCACTGCATCGGCGACATCTCGTACCGTCCGCGAAACACGCGGCTGAACGCCGCCTCGGACGTATAGCCGACGCGGTTCGCGATATCGGCTACCGGCACGCGGCTGTAGCGCAACAGCTCCGCAGCCCGATTGACCCTAGCCCACGAAACTGTCCCATTTGGAGGTGGAAAATGCCGGCATGACGTTGTCATCGAGACCAGGAGGTCATGCCGTGAAGCAGAGCAAGTTCACCGAGGAACAGATCGCCTACGCGTTGAAGCAGGCCGAGCTGGGCACGCCGGTCGCGGAGGTGTGCCGCAAGATGGGAATCAGCGACGCGACGTTTTACAACTGGCGGACGAAGTACGGCGGGCTGTCGCCTTCGGAGCTGCGCCGGCTGAAGCAGCTTGAGGAAGAGAATGCGAAGCTCAAGCGGCTCGTGGCCGATCTGTCGCTGGATAAGGCCATGCTGCAGGACGTGCTGTCAAAAAATGTATGGTCCGCCCCGGCTTTGCAAGGCGAGCGTTGTCGATCCGACGCAATGTTGCACCCCACGCAAATCGACGATATCCGCCTGTCGTACCCGCTCGGTCTACGATTTCACGAACGTTCGTCGTGCCGCATCACCACATATAGCGGACCCCGATATTCCCGCTTACGCCTCGGCGGCGTTCGCCGCCTAGGTTATGGATGTAGCGCACGGAACCATACAATTCCCCGTGCTTTCCGTAGGTGGCGGTGAAGCCGAGCCCGACGTCGGCCCAGATTCGCGACAGCGTCGTATCGATCGGCGTCCCACCTACGACGGTTTTGCCCGGCGAAATGAAATCGCGCAGCAAGTTGGCCGTGAAATATGGCGTCAGGGCGCTGGTTTTCGTCGCGTTCTCCATGTCGGAACGCAGCAAACGGAAACCGACGCGGCCGCGCAGCGCATGGGTCGTGGTACCCGAAACGGAGGACACGTTGTCATTGAAGCCTTTCAGGTTGAGGTATTGATAAGCAAGTTGAATCTGCGGTTCGACCGCGATCGGCAATCGCGAAACCTGAAAGGCTTTGCCCAGCTCTTCGGATACCGCTACGCCGAACCCATTCTGGGTCGCGGTATTACCGGCGATATCGCCATACCGATTGTGGTAGTGATTGAACTGAATGACGCTGTCAGCATAAGCGCCATCCGGGAAATACCGCGTCCAGTAGCCACCGAAACCTTGCGTTTGCATTTCGACCGTGCCGGTTGCCGTGCCGAGGCCCGCGATGCTGCGCATTCGATCGGAGAAGTCCGCCGATGCGGAACCGACGCTCAGCGTGACGCCTGCATGAGTGCTGCCCGCTGCCGTATCGCGCGCGAGCGTCCAGTCCTTGCCGAATTGCACGACCATGCTTCGGCTGTCTGTCGAAAAGCGCGACATCGTGTCCGCCTGCAACGTCTGCCCTTCGAGACGGCCCCATACGCCGTGGTTATCCGTATTCAGCGGCGCGGCCGCGCCCGGAACGTCGCCGACTCGTCGATGAAGCGTGCCCAGGGTGGAAAAGCCCAAATTGGCATTCAGTTGCGGCGTCATCACGTAGCCGACCGTGCCGGGACGATAGGCTATTCGGGCTGACGGGATGGCCGGCGCATCCTGACCGGTGATGGTATTGCCCGGAACCGGCTCGGAATCGTCGGTCGGGGACTGATCGGATGACGACGGCTCGTTTTCCAGCGTCGAACGCAGATACCAGTTGCCATTGGCCGAGTCGCTACCCGTACCGCCCTTGTACAGCGTGTAAACGTACGCGCCCGCTTCGATCTGCCCGGACTGCGTGAACGTGCCGCCGGACGTGCCATCGACCTGAATTACCTTGATGCCGTCGCCCGTGGTCAGCGCACCGAGCCCTTGTGCGTTGACGATCTGCACGCCCGTATTGCCCGACGTGGAGCCCTGTACATGCAGCAGGTCGGTGACCGATGAAGAGTCACCGAGCACCGTATTCATCACCAGCACGCCCTCATTGCCTCCGTAGTCCCCGGTCACGTTGAGCACGGTTCCCGCCGTCGTACCGAAGCGGATGGTACCGCTATTGCGCGCGCCCGCCACGGTCTGGTTGAACCCGTGCAGATCCAGCATCGCGCCGCTGGCGACAGTGAAGCTCGACGTGGCGCTGAACGCGCCGGCCGAACCGGCCCGCAAGATGCCGGCGCTGACCGCGGTGTTGCCCGAATACGTATTCTCGCCAGAAAGCGTCAAGATGCCGGTGCCGGTTTTCTCGAGTGAACCGGTGCCTGCGATCGTCGCACTCAGCGCCGTATCGAATTCGCCGGTATCGACGATGCCACCGTTGGCGCCCAGCATCACGCCGCCTGCATTGAGCTGAGCCGGCGCGAGATAGCGCACGGTACCGCTGTCGAGCGTCAACGAACTGATGTTCGACGCCCTCGTCACATTCCATATCGAGTGGGTTCGCAGCTTCGCATCCAAGGTCGACTTGGCATCCACGTCGGCAGAGCCTGTCAGGGTGGAACCATCAGCCACGATGCTCAGCGTAGCGCCGCTGTCGGCGATCATCGCATGGGCTCCCGCCGCGACCGTCGAGTTGTCCAGGCTCACGGACAGTGCTGTCCCGCTCGCATGAAGGCCATTTGCCTGAGCCGATTCCAGTGTGCTGTCGGCAATGCTGGCGGAAGCGGCGCTCGTCGTGTCGTATGCCGCGCTGTATACGACGTCGGAACCTGCGCCGCTTGCTGCTAGCGTGCTGTCCGCCACCGACAGGTTGGTGCCGCCCGCGACATAGGCAGCCGGCGCGTTCTGTCCCGACGTGCTGACCGTCAGACCCGACGCGCTGATGGACGGCGCGGTCGTGCCGGAGTCACCGGCCGTCGCCGGCATGCCCGCTACCACGAGCCCCCACGCATCATCGCCGGTCGTCGACACGGAGCCACCCGAGAGCCGCACCTGCGCGCCAAACAGCGCGGCTGCGCCGAAACTGCTGGCGCCCGACGTAAGTACCTCGGCATGCGCTGCGTTCAGCGTGGCGTTGTCCGAAGCGAGCAGGCCGGCCGAATTGTAGCCGGTCGTGGTGATCGTGCTGTCCGAAATCTGGACAACGTTCTCAGTCGCGCCGTTGCCGATCGCGCCTTGTGCACCAATCTGGACTCCCGTCGCGTTGCTGCCCGCGGTGACGATCGACACATCGTCGAGCGTGACCAGCCCGCCTCCCTGATTGTAAGCTCCGATGCCGTTGTTCCCCGAGGTAGAAACGATGGTGCCGGTTGCGCTCAGGTCCGAACCCGTGCCGATCGCATACAAGCCGTACGAATTTTGTCCGGAGGTGGCGACTGAGCCGTCTTGCAGCGTGATCGTACTGTTGTCGCTTGCCTCGATGCCGTGCGACCAGTTTCCGATAGTCGTTACCGCCGTATTGTCGAGCACCACCGTCGCATTGCCGAAGAGTGCATGGATGGCCGGCGACTGCGATCCGGTGGTCGCCACCGAACTGTCACTGAGCTTGACGTTGCCGCCATCTGAAACATAGACGGCTTGCGCATTGCTACCCGCCGTCCTAATGTCGGCCGAACCGGTTGCGGTGCCGCCTTTAGTTACGAGAAGGCCATATCCCGTCACGAAGTTGCTGGTCGTCGAGATGATGCCGTCGACCTTGACGGTCGAGGCACCGGTAACGGAAACGGCCTGAGCGCGAACCAAGGACGACGCGAGCAACAGAACGGCTGCCGCGATGCGATTCTTCCGAAACCAATGGGATGACGCAACACTTCGAATCATGTGTTTACTTGCTCGCTTCTTCTACAAATAAAAATTATAAGGAATACCAAAAAACTACGGTATTCGCTCTACATCGCCTAGTATCTTGGATCGGTATGTCAGGTCGGTCTATAGTAGAAACTTTAAAATCGATAGGAGCTCGAGTGGGTCAGCCTAGCCCCTCCCGCCAGAACTATTGACCGCTGGTTCAGAACTGAACACCGACAACACGCGCATCGCGTAGCGGCCGATTGGGCCATTTCTATCGAGTACGTGCATCGTAGCCAGCAATTGCTCGCACGACCGACTCAGGCGCGGCGGCTCGCAGTTGATCGCAACGAATCTCGAGGGCGCCGAACATCAGCGCTGATTGCTCTTTCGCCACGGCTTCCTTGCCATCATGCCGACGCGACCTCCGAACACGTCAGCCCCGTTGGAGCACCTGGCCGCTCACCTACCGCACCAGTCAGCGGGGCGGTCGAACTTAGCAGTCACATCAAGCCTCGCTACACCGAGGACTTTAGTGACCTGCTGCTGTATTCACGGCCTGAACCGCCGCGGGAATCGTGGAGGGGTTCCATCAATCGATGATGATTGAACCAGGCCTGGCCCTCGTGGTTCGAACGGCCGGTAACGGAGTGAAGTGGCCGCACCGCGCCTTAATTATTGCCCCGCGTTCGACCAAAGCGGTGCTGACATGACCGCCAGCCAACGGCAGCTACAGTCAGCATTGTCGACGTAGCGCCGCGACTAAAAGAATGACTCGCTCTCGACTGGTCGATAAAGGCCAAGAATATCCATGTAGTGATCGTGAAACGTTTCATGCATGCACCGCGGCCGGTTTTGCGCATTCGCCGCCGGACCGTCGAAGTTTGTTCGGGCCATTCAGGGAAAACCGGTCGCACGTCACGCCCGATAAGCGGCAAGGCAGCAATGCTTGCTGGGTGCGCGCGCAGGCAGCCGACTACGACGATCGCTCGCGGAGACCCGCCAGGTAAGACTCCCGCAGTTGCAGATGCCATCCTGCCCATGATCCTACCCATATTTGGCACGGCCGATATCCAATACCGGCCTCAATGACCTACTGGTAACGACCATCGAGCAAACGCCCGGCAAGATGACTCGAAAGGGTGCATTCGCAAGTTCCGTTACGTTGGCGACCTTCCCTGCTCATCTGCATAGCGGATCGTGATCGCCCACTCGCGTCCACACGCACCGCTTGTACGACCACACCGCGCACACCCAGGAACGCCCAATCCGGCACGGCGATCAGCGGATCCGTCGCCTATTCCGAAACTGGATGATCGCGCTGTCGTGAAAACGATGCGGCCCTTGGCCACGGGGCGAGCAGCACGCTTTCGAACTTTTTTGATTTGTCGCGTCGGACCCACCGCTTACATTAGTACCAGCTGTACTGACGGTGCCATATACGTGCTTGGCCATGATGTCCGGGCCGCTTGCGCGACACGATGCCAATTCGGAGCCCAGGTGCCAATGCTTAGCCGGAAGCACCAGGGACGTCGAGGCCAAACCGACCGTGCGCATCGATCCGCAATCCATGATCCACGGCGGCATGCCACGGCCGGATCCCGCATCTTCATCGATGCGTCGGGAACGGGGCTTCCCTGCTTCCGAATCCGGGGCAACAGTTTGATGGAAAAGCGGCCGAAACGAGAATAACTTGAGCAATAACAACACTATGCGCGTAAAAGACCCATTTCGAATCCGGTGCGGAATTGCACCCTGTTCACGGGATGCCTGCATGGTTGACCGCGGAATTCAGTGCGGCATGTCGGCAAGCCACCAAGAGAGAAAACCATGCCCTCCGTTCTGATCGTCGACGACCACCCAGCCATCGGGCTGGCAATCCGTACCGTGTTGTCCAGAGATCGAGAATTCGATCAGTTTTACGAAGCGGACAACGCCGTCGACGCCATGGCGTTCCTGCGCACGCACCAGATCGACCTGGCCATTCTCGATATCGAGATTCCGGGCGGCGACGGCCTGCGTTTGCTGAAGCGGACGCGCGAGGAAGGATTGAAAACCAGGATTCTGGCTTTCTCTGCGCTGGACGAAAAGATCTATTCGATTCGAGCCTGCCAAGCAGGAGCCAATGGCTTTATCAGCAAACGCAGCGGTATGCCAGAGCTCCACAACGCGGTGAAGGTTGTCCTGTCAGGCTACTTGTTCTTCCCGGCGGAAGCCATGTCGGCGCTTTACGGAAACCACGCGGAAAGCGCCACCAGCAACATGGGAGGACTGACGGACCGCGAGCTGACGGTGCTGCGCGAACTCGCGCGCGGCTCGTCGAACAGGCAGATCGGCGAGGATCTGTGCATCAGCAACAAGACGGTCAGCACGTACAAATCGAACATCTTCGCGAAGCTTGGAGTGTCGTCGGTCGTGGGGCTGGCCGATTACGCAAAGATGAACGGTCTGATCTGAACATAACGTGCGGCAAGCCACATCGCCGATCAATGACAAAGACTCATCCCGTCAACATGATGACGATTCCGTCCTGCATTGGATCGAAGCTGGGCAGTGCCGCGCGTCACACGGTCGCGAAGTTGCTGTTCGCGCTGTGCTGCGTATCGGTGGGCGCCGGCGCGATCGCGTCGAACCCGGACAACCCGTCGCGCATACTACAACTGCATAGCAATCAAGGCCGTCAGGCGGAGTCCGAGCGTCTCACCCAATTGCACTCGCCCGCAACTGTGCGGATCGCGGTCACGCGCGACGGCTGTGTCCCGTTCAACCTGTACCGCGATCGCGGCCTGTACGAAGGCGTTACCGCGGACTATCTCCACACGATCCAGCGATCAGGCGCCTTTCGCTTCGAGGTCCGGATGTTCGAGACGCGTGAACAGGCCTACGCCGCTCTGGCAAACGGGACGGTAGACCTGATCGGCGGAATCCAGCCGGATGGCGACCGGCATTGGCTCCGATCACTGCCGTATTTCACGGACCGCGAAGTCGAAGTGCACGCACTCGGAGCAAGACGCCACGCGAACGCAACGCCCGCGCCCGCGGAACGCCCCGCGGTTGCGACAAATGAACTTGGCAATGCGGACTTTCGCGCACGCTACCGGCATGAAGGAGCCACCGCCTATCCGTCGGCGCTGGGTGCGCTGCAAGCAGTCGCCCATGGCTCGGCCGATGTATTTATCGGCCTGGCGACCGAAGCGAACTATCTGATCGACCAATTGCAGTTGCCCCTGTCCATCACGCGTTTCGCCGAAGCCGACGCACCGCCGTTCGTGTTCCTCGCCCGCGCCACCGACACGGGCCTGATCAACCGCATCAACGCGGCGCTGCAAGCGATTCCGGTCAGCACGGTCGTAGAAATCGAGCGCCGCTGGTTCGGCTCGGCGAATCATTTCAAGCTCGGCCGGGATCTCGTGTTGACCGAGGAAGAGCGCGCGTACATCAGCGCACATCCCGCCGTTCGCTATGCCGCCACGACCGACTTGCCGCCCTATCTGTTCGCGGAAGGCAGCCGCGGAGAGATCACGGGCCTCGCCGTCGACGTCATGGACCTGATCGCCGAGCGCACCGGCCTGACCTTCCAGCCGGTGTCATTCGGCACCCGGCGCGAATCCTTCGAGGCGCTGACGGACGGTCGGGTCGACTTGCTGCCGGACATTCCGCTCGGCCGCGCGCATCCGAACGGGCTGACCCCGGCGGCGTCGTATGCACAGACGCTGTGGGTCCTGGTGGTCCGGTCCGGCAACGGCGCCATTGCCCGCACCACGCATCTGGGCGGCAAGCGCATCGGCATCATGCCCGAGACCCGCGGATTCCAGCGCTTCGATCCGGAACCGATCATGGGCGAGCCGCTGCTGGTCGAGGGGCGCGACGTCCCGACGCTGTTTCGCATGCTGCTCGACGGCAGCGTCGATGCGATTTCCCTGCCGGGCGCCACTGCCAACTACTTCATCGCGCAGTCCGACCTCGCTCGGTCGGTCGACGTCGTGACGCCGGTCGACGAGTCGGTCACCCGCATTGCGATGGCGGTTCGGCCCGACAACGAACTGCTGCTGGGCATCATCAACAAGGTCCTCGAGTCGACGCCCCCCGAGGAACTCGACGCGTTGCGGCGCGATCGGATGCACTATCGCCCGACCAACATGATTGCCGGCTGGTCCACGATGCAGCGCAGGCGGATCGTCAACGCGCTCACGGCGCTGTCCGTCCTGCTGAGCCTGGGCGCGGGCGCGCTCGGTGTGATCCGCTACCGTGAGCGGCGCCACGCGCGCGACATGCGCGAGCGCATCGCGTTGCAGGATGCCCTGATCAATGCGCTGCCCTTTTCGGTTTATCTGCGCCAGGCAGACGGGCGCGTCGTCAGTTGCAACGCTTCCTTCGCCGACGCCTACGGCCTGCCACGGGACGCGCTCGTCGGCGCTGACGTGCTCCCCACGCCCACCCGTGGGCAACAGGTGTTGAACGCGACACTCGAGAAACTGTACCGGGCCGCGCTGACGAAGCGCCGCGCGCAATTCGCCGACAAAACCTTGCCGGGTAACGGATGCGATTCGGATCTGTTCATCTGGGCGATTCCGTTTGGCTGTCCGGACTCGGGCGAGGATGCCGTATTGGGCGGCTGGATCGACATCACACTTCGTAAGCAGACCGAACGTGCATTGAAGCACGCGATGCTCGACGCGACGACCGCGAACCAGGCCAAGAGTACGCTTCTCGCGACCATCAGCCACGAGATCCGCACGCCGATGCATGCCATTCTCGGCTTGCTCGAACTGGAGCTCAACGGTCCCGGCGCGCCGGGCCGGGACGCCATCCGGACGGTGCGCAAGACTGCACAATCGATGCTGCTCCTGATCAACGATCTGCTCGACACGTCCAGGGCTGAGGCAGGAGAGCTCCAACTCGATCCTAGCCCGACCGACGTGGCGACCGGCCTCGAGCAGCCGTTATTGATATTTCGGACGCTCTGCGCGGAAAAAGGCCTGACGCTGAAGACGGAAATCGATCCCGGCATGCCGAAGACACTACTGATGGACGCCCTGCGAATGCGCCAGATCATCGGCAACCTGCTGGGCAATGCGCTGAAGTTCACCGACAGCGGCAGCATTAGCCTGAGCCTGCGATGGCAACCGCAGGGCGATTCACACGGCACACTCGAGATCGTGGTGCGTGACACCGGAATCGGCATTCGCGCGGAGGACCAAACCCGGCTCTTCCAACCGTTCGGACAGGCCGCCGGTACCGGCGTCCACTTCGGCGGCACGGGTCTCGGGCTGTGGATCTGCCACACGTTGGCCGCGCGAATGGGAGGCCGGATCGTGCTGCAAAGCCGGGTTGGCGAGGGTACGGAGGTGCGCGTGGCGGTTCCGCTCATGGAGGCGACGCCCACCCGGACAACACCGGCGATGCCGCCGATACCGCACGACTGGGCGCTATGGCGGCGCGTGCTTGTCGTGGACGACCACGCGCCGAACCGCATGCTGCTGGTCCGTCAACTCCGTGCGCTCGGCTTCGAGTCGACCATCGAAGCCAGCGACGGGGAACACGCACTCGCTCTGCTGGAGCACGAAACGGTCGACGTGATCGTGACCGACTGTTCGATGTCGCGCATGAACGGCTACGCGTTCGCGGCTGCGGTGAGAGCGGACGAGCGATGGCGCGAACTGCCGATCTTCGGATGCAGTGCAGACGCGCGGGCCGAAGCGCGCGAACTCGCGCTATCTGCCGGCATGACCGCCTTCCTGACCAAGCCGGTCGCTCTGGCGGACCTGACGCATGTGTTCAACGCACACCTGCGCGACCCGACATCGGTCGACCGGCGCACGCTGGACCAAGCCGACGCCGCAGAACATGATGCGACGGAAATCATCACAAGCCAAAACCTTTGCGCGATTGCCGGAGATGATTCCGACGCCCGCGACACACTGATCACATCCATCGTCGAGAGCAACGAGGCCGATATGCAGGCGTTGCGGCAGGCCATGAATGGCCGAGACACCGACACCGCAGTCGGGATCGCGCATCGAATCAAGGGCGGTTCCCAGATCATGGGCGCGGCGGAACTCGAACACGCCTGCGTCCGGCTGGAGCAGCTTCTGCAAGAACGAGACATGGCAGGCGCCAGAACCCAGGCCGAGTGCGTCGTCGCACGGTGTGCCGCGTTGAACGCGCATCTGCGCACGCTGCAACGGGATACGCTCGAGTGAGCGAAATCCCTCCGCCTGATCGACATCGTCACGATCGATATGTCGATCAGGCGGCGCGCGGGAGGGTGTTGATGTTCAGCCGTAATCGCATCTCGCTTGGGATATTGCATCGAGCGCGCTCGCTCCGCTTTCCACACCGGTTTACCTGCCCGGTGCGGTCGAAGTGGTCGTTCGCCGATCCGACCTGGGAAATTTCCGATGCGGTTCTCGGAAAAGCGCTAGCGCATCTTCCGAAGCTGCCTATCGAACGCGACGGGTCTCACGAGGAAAAATAACGCCCAAGCGCTCCGGCCTCAACGTCCGGTGCTACGACTCACGCAAGACAGTCGCACATGCCGTACCAGGCTCGTATCGGCGGCGCGACTCTCGTGTTCATTCCTCTGGATCTCGCATGGCACGCATCACGTTGTCGATCGCCGACGATCACCCGGTCGTCCTGCTTTCACTCAGGCTGCTCGTCGAACGCGAACCTGCGTTGCAACTTCGGCACGTGTGCCGAAACGGACGCGACCTCGTTTCCGCATTGGCGCGCGAGCCGACCGAACTGGTTTTGACCGATCTCACCATGCCCGCGTCAGGCGGTTCGTACGACGGCCTGGCGTTGTTGCGCGCCGTGCGCAGATCGGCACCACGAAGCAAATCGATCGTGCTGACCGCGCAGAGCAATGCCGCGATTTTGACGAAAGCGATGCAGCTGGGTGTGCGCGCGCTGGTCGGCAAGTCCGATCCGCCTCAGGAAATCGTCAGGGCCTGCATGCACGTCCACGCGGAAGCGACTTGCTATCTGTCGCCGGTGATGCGCAAGAACCTGGAAGACGACCGCTCGACACACACGCTGGGTCGCGGCCTGACTCACAAGGAGCTCGACGTCGTGCGTCTGACCGTGATCGGGCTTTCGCTGTCGGAAATCGCGTCGCAATACCGGCGTTCGGTGAGCACCGTCTCGTCGCAGAAATACACCGCGATGCGCAAGCTTGGCGTCCATTCCACCGCGGAACTGATCCGCTATGCGATCGACAGCGGACTGGTGTGAAGGCAAGCCTCAATACTTCGATCGCGCAATACAGGACATCAGCACCAAAAATGGATGGATTGAGATTTTCCCGGCAGACGGCAGCATTCAAACTTGCTGTCTCGAATGCGGACAGGGCGAACGCATGCGGCGCCGGTGTTGCGCCATTGCGGCGCCCGGTCGCGTGGGCATTGCTGTCCTTCGCGTTCGCCGCATCGGTGCCGGCGGCGCACGGAACGACACTGGCGCAGGCGGTCGACACGGCACGCGTGTTCGACACCGCGATCTCCGCGGCGCGTCACGCCGAGCGCGCCGGCGCACAGAAGCGCTGGCAAGGGCTGGCCGGACTGCTGCCGAAGGTTCAGCTTGAAGGATCGTACACGCGCCAGGATCAGCCGAGCGCATCGTACGCGGCGGGCGTGCGGCGCCACTACTACGCGGTCACCGTGACGCAGCCGCTGTTCGACCTCAGCCGCTATGCCGACTACCAGCGCGGCGTAGCGCAGGCTGGCGGAGCCGAGGTGGAACTCGCCAGTGCGCGGCAGCAGCTCGTGATCAACGTTGCCGATGCGTTCTTCGAGGTCCTTTACCAGCGCGAAGTTCTGCAGGCGGCGCGCGCCGCCAAGCAGGCGTTCGGGAAGCAGCTCGAGCAGGCTCGTCTCGCGCTGAACATCGGCGAAGGCACGCGGACCGAGGTCGACGAGGCACAGGCGAACTACGACGACGCGCAGGCGCGCGAGATCGGCGCGGTTAACGATCTCGAAGTCGCGGGTGGCACCTACTCGCGCCTGACCGGATTGTCGGCGGCCGATATTGATCCGCTTAGTGGCGTTTGCCGGCCGGCGCCGCCGATGACCGAGATGGAAAACACACTCGCTCGCGCGGAATCGGACAACCTCGAAGTCCGCTCGGCCGTGTTCCAGCTGGACGAGTCGCAGGCCGACATCAAGACGGCGAGCGCGTCCCATTTGCCGGTGGTGAACCTGCAAGGCAGCTACGGCAGCAACTGGAGCCGCGCGCAGAACAGCAACGTCCTCGACGACCTGTTCGGCACGACGTCGAAGACGCGGACGTCGATGATCGGCATCACGGTGACGATCCCGCTGTTCTCCGGCGGCGCGGGGATATCGATGTCGCGCGAGGCATACAGCCGTCGCGCGCAGCGCCGTGACTTGCTCGAGGACGCGCGCCGGCGTGCGCGCCAGGATGCGCGGTCAGCGTTTCTCGGCATCGTCAACGGCGCGGCCAAGCTGAAGGCGCAACAGCGTGCGGTGGAATCCGCGCACAGCCGCGTCGAGTCCACGCACTACGGCCGAGAGGTCGGGCTGCGCACGAGCGTCGACGAGCTGACGGCGCAGCAGAAATATTTCGAGGCGGTGCGGGATCTTGCCGACGCGCGCTTCCGCTATATCACCGCGCGGCTGCAGTTGTCGGCCGTGCTGGGCACGATCGCTCAGGACGACCTGGGCGCTTTTGGATGTTTGACTGCCGACTAGGCGCAGGTCGTCTAGGGTTTCGTTGATGGATTGTCATGTCTGATGACTCGTTGTTTCGCCCCGAGGCGCTCGAAGCCGGAAAGGGCAAATTGATCGGCGCGGTCGCGCTGTACTCGCCGCCCTACCGCTGGTTGCTCGTCACCATCGTGGCCGTGATCACGCTTGCGACCGCGGCGTTCCTGGTGTTCGGCTCCTATACCAAGCGCGAGCGCGTGATGGGGCAGCTGGTACCCACCGCCGGCGTACTCAACGTGACGCCGCCGGTGTCCGGCACCGTGCAGTCGATCGAAGTCCGCGAAGGCGAGCGCGTCCGCGCGGGCGATCCGCTGATGACGGTGTCCGCCGAAGTCGCGATCTCGTCGGGCAGCGTCCGCGAGATGGTCCGTGCGCAACTCGAAACACAGCGCTCGCAGCTCAAGAGCGACCTGAGCGGCCAAACGGTGCTGGCCGACGAAGCGACGCGCGGCCTGCGCGAGCGGGCGGCGACCCTCGAGAGCCAGTTGCGCGAGCTCGAACTGCAGCATGCGCACCGCGTGCGCCAGGTGGAACTCGCCCGGAGCCAGCTCGAGAAGCTGTCGATGATGCGGACCCAGGGCTATGTGTCGAACTCGCAGGTCGATCAGCAGGAAGCGAGCGTACTCGACGCGGAGGCTCGTCTGCAGGAGTCCGTGCGCGCGCGGCTCGACGTGCAGGGCCAGTTGCTCCAGGTGCGCCAGCAACTGCGTGAGCAGCCGCTGAGCGCACGGCAGCAGCGCAACGAGATGGGACGCAAGCTGGCGGAGACCGAACAGGCGATCGTCGAGAACGAGGCTCGCCGTTCCGTCGTGCTGCGTGCGCCGGCCGACGGTGTCGTGGGTGCGCTGCTGTTCAAGGTCGGACAGATCGTCAACGCCGGGCAAACCGCGGTGTCGGTGCTGCCCGCAGACGGGAAGCTGGAAGCGCAGCTGATGGTGCCGAGCCGCGCCATCGGGTTCATTCATCCCGGCCAGACCGTGGTGCTGCGCTACCAGGCGTACCCCTACCAGAAGTTCGGCCAGCAGTATGGCCAGGTGACGGGAATCTCGCGCAGCGCGCTGTCGCCGCAGGAAGTCGCGGCGTTGACCGGCGACCCCAACGTGCAGGAGCAGCACTACCGGCTGACCGTCGCGTTGGCGCGCCAGGACATCGCCGTCTACGACCGCACGGAGCACTTGCGTCCCGGCATGGCGCTGGAAGCCGACCTGCTGCTCGACCGGCGCACGTTGATCGAGTGGGTGCTGGAACCGATCTACGCGCTCGGCCGCCGCGCCAGCAACTGAAACCGAACTGTCATGAACCACCGGCTTGCCGCCCGACGCGTGCATGCCGGCACCGAGATCTGAACGATGAGTATTCTGAATGCCCTGCGCTTTGGCTGGGGACGCCGGCTGCCGGTGATCCTGCAAACGCAAGCGGCCGAATGTGGTCTTGCCTGCGTAGGCATGGTGGCGGGGTTCTTCGGCCACGACATCGACATGATGCATCTGCGCCAGCGCTTCACGACCTCGCTCAAGGGCACCACGCTGGGTGACGTGATGCGCATCGCCCAGCGGCTGGGGCTGGCATCGCGTGCACTGCGGCTCGAGCTGGACGAACTCGGTCAACTGCGCCGCCCGTGCATCCTGCACTGGGAGATGAGCCACTTCGTGGTGCTCAAGCGCGTCGAGCGCGACCACATTGTCATCCACGATCCCGCGCGCGGCGCACGCCACGTGCCGATGGACGAAGTCTCGCGTTGCTTCACCGGCGTCGCGCTGGAACTGCTCCCGACCGCTGCCTTCGAGCGCAAGCGCGAGCGCGAGTCGATTTCGATGCTGCGGCTGATCGGCAGCGTGCTGGGCATCCGCTCGGCCTTCGTCCAGGTGCTGACCTTGTCGGTGGCGCTGGAGCTGTTCGGCATCGTGACGCCGTTCTACATGCAATGGGTGATGGACCACGTGCTGGTCTCGTCCGACCATGACTTGCTGACGCTGCTGGGCATCGGCTTCGCGATGGTGGCGCTGTTCCAGGTCGCCATTACGGCGCTGCGTTCGTGGGTCGTCACATGGTTCTCCAGTCTGCTCAGCGTGCAATGGAGCGCCAATGTCTGCGCGCATCTGCTGCGGCTTCCGATGGCGTATTTCGAGCAGCGCCATATCGGCGACGTGGTATCGCGCTTCGGCTCGGTCGGCACGATCCAGAACACGCTCACCTCCCGTTTCATCGGCACCGTGCTCGACGGCGCGATGGCCGTGGTCACGCTGGGCATGCTCTTCTTCTACAACAGCAAGCTGACCTGGCTCGTGCTGGCGCTGTTCGTCGTGTACGCGCTGCTGCGCGCGATCGCCTACCGCCCGTTCCGGCGCGCGAACGAAGACCAGATCGTCTACGCGGCGCGAACCCAGTCCCAACTGCTGGAGTCGATTCGCGGCGTCCAGGCGATCAAGCTCGCCAACAAGCAGGACGAGCGCGTGGCGATCTACACCAACACCATGGTCGAGACCACGAACAAGGGCATCGCGATCCAACGCCTGTCCATCGGCTTCTCCGCCGTCCATGGGCTGGTTTCCGGCGTGGGCCGGGTGGCGCTCGTCTGGCTCGCCGCGCAGCAAGTCCTCGACGGTCATTTCTCCGCCGGCATGCTGGTGGCGTACATCAGCTTCGCGGATCAGTTCATCGGGCGCGGCTCCGGCCTGATCGATGCACTGATCGAGTTCCGCATGCTGCGGCTGCACGGCGAACGCCTGGCCGATATCGTGCTGACGGACGTGGAGACCGATATGGAAGGGACGGTGACGCCGTTGCCGCGCGCGCAACAGGACGCGCCGCCTGCCATCTCCGTGCGCAACTTGCGCTATCGCTATGCCGAAGGCGAGCCGTGGGTGCTCGACGGCTGCTCGTTCGATATCGCCGCGGGGGAGTCGGTCGCCATCATCGGACCCTCCGGACAGGGCAAGACCACGCTCGCCAAACTACTGCTGGGACTGCTGGAGCCGCAGGAAGGCACGATTTCGATCGACGGCGTCGATATCCGCCAGGTCGGCCTGCAGCACTACCGCGACCGCATCGGCTGCGTGATGCAGGACGACATCCTGTTCGCGGGCTCGATCGCGGACAACATCGCGTTCTTCGATCTCGAACCGGACCAGGCGCGGATCGAGGAGGCAGCACGGCTCGCGCAGATCCACGACGACATCACCGCGATGCCGATGGGCTACCAGAGCCTGGTGGGGGACATGGGTTCGTCGCTGTCGGGCGGCCAGTGTCAGCGCGTGCTGCTGGCGCGTGCGCTGTATCGGCGGCCGGACGTGCTGGTGCTGGACGAAGCCACGAGCCATCTCGACGTTGCACGCGAACAGGCGATCAACGAGGTTGTCGGCGCGATGCCGGTCACCCGCATTCTGATCGCCCATCGCCCCGAGACCATCCGCAGCGCGCAGCGGGCCTTGCTGCTGGAACAGGGGCACGCCACGTTCGTAGCGCTGCCTGCAGTCGCCATGCCATGACGCGCGTGTCGCACGTCGGCGCACGGCGACAGGCCCGATAACGAATCAGGCCGTCGGCGAACCGGCCTTTCCTTGTTCGCCAATCTACTACTACGGAGTATTTCAATGCGTGAATTGACCATGATGGAAATGGAACACGTCGCCGGCGCGGGCTTCTGGTCGAGCCTGGGTGCAGGCATTCTCGGTGCGCTGACGGGTTTCGGCACCGGCTTCTTCAAGGGCGGCGTGACCGGCGGAAGCACCGGCGGTATCGTCGGTGCCGGCATCATTTCGGCTGGCGTCGGCGCAATCGCCGGTGCGGTCGTCGGCCTCGTGGGTGGCCTCATCTATGGCGTGATGAACGACTGGGCCCCGACGGCCTCGTGGTTCAACGAGAACATGAACTCCCTGCTCGACCCGACCTATCCGGCAATGAAGTAATTCCGGTGGCCGCCCCGTCCCGCACGGCGCAACCGCTGCACGCCGAGCGCCCGGGATGGGTGCGGTAGTCTTTTTCATCACGTCGGAGTCCACATGCTCCGACGCTCACGAAGGAGCTGCAAATGCGCGAACTCAATCGCATGGAAACGGCGAACATCGCTGGTGCCTGGAGCTGGTCGGATATCACGACGAGCTCGATCATGGCGATGTTCCGTCCGTCGTCGTCCGCCGCCGATCTCGCCGTCAGGGAAGCGCCGGAACTCACCGGCAACTCGGTCGGCATGGGCGACACCTTCGGCAAGGTTGCCGCGGCGCTGCTGGTCGGCGGCGCGTTGCTCTTCACCGGCTTTGGCGCCGGCCTGCTGTCGCTGGCACGTCGCTGATCCCGCTGACCGGTCTGTATTGACCGGTTCCCCCTCGCGCCGCGGAAGGCGCGCGCGAGGGGCACGGCGCCACTGCCGTTGCCGGTTTCACCAACTCGCATTTGGATGTTCTGCGATGTAAGGATTCCGAATTGCGAGCGAGAATGCATCGTTGTCCGCAGTACGGTTGCATGGCGCGACTACGGGCAATACATGCTTTTCCAACTAGATAAGGTAACTCAAATGAAACATAAAATCGCCTTCGGCGTTCTCTCCGCTGCTTTCGCTCTGCCCATGGCAGCTCACGCGTCCGACGGCACCATCACGTTCAACGGCGCGATCGAAGCACAGACCTGCACGATCAGCGTGAACGGCGGCGACAAGGACGCCACGGTTCAGCTCCCGACGGTGGCGGCAAGCACGCTGGCCGCGAAGGGCCAAACCGCCGGCGCCACCAACTTCACGATCGCGCTGAGCGAATGCTCGGGTGACGCCACGCAGGTCCGCGCGTTCTTCGAAGCCGGTCCGAACGTCGACGGCACGACGGGCAACCTGAACAACGCCAACGGCGCCGCAACGAACGTGCAGGTTCAGCTCCTGAACGCCGATGGCGTCGCGCTGAAGGCCGGCGACGAGTCGCAGCGCAGCTACGCCGCCACGGCGCTGACGAGCGGTGCAGCAACGATGATCTACGGCGCCCAGTACTACGCAACCGGCGCATCGACCGCGGGTGACGTTCAAACTTCGGTGACCTACTCGATCGATTACCTGTAAGCACCGTCTGCAAGGCTCCGTGGTTGGCACGGAGCCGTCTTGCGACAAGGAGGGCGATTCCAGCCCTCCTCCGTAGGCTGGATTCCACTATGCTCTCATTCAGAACGCCGATGCGCGGCCGCTCGCGGCTGCATCTCCTCGCCCTCGCCCTGACGCTGGTCGTCAGCACTCAGGCAGCGGCCAATATCGTCCTGTTCGGGACGCGCGTGATCTATCCCGAGGGGCAGCGCGAAGTGTCCGTGCGCATGAATAACCGCGGCGAACAGCCTGCACTGGTGCAGGCATGGGTCGATCGCGGCGACACGACCGCAACGCCCGACAAGGCCGACGCCCCGTTCGTGATCACCCCGCCAATTTCCCGCGTCGAGCCGGGCAAGGGGCAGACGTTGCGACTCTCCTTTCTCGGTGACGACGTGCCCGAGGACAAGGAGTCGCTGTACTGGCTGAACGTGCTCGACATTCCGCCCAGGCCGCGCGCGACCGACGGCGAAAACCTGATGCAGCTCGCGATCCGCTCGCGCGTCAAGATATTCCTGCGGCCTGCAGCGCTGACCGACGAGGGCGCGCTGGCGGCCCCGCAACAAGTGCAATGGCAGGTGAAGCGCGACGCCAATGGCCACGTCCAGGGCGTCGAGGCGAGCAACCGCAGCGCTTACTACGTCAATCTCGCGACGGTCGAAGTCGGTCCCGAAGGCAAAACCGTGTCCGCTCGCGAGGGGGGGATGATTGCACCGGGCGCGACCCACCTGTTCAGCTTCGCTTCACCGCTTCCGGCACAACTCGAGAAAGCGCGCGTGTCGTTCGGCTATATCACCGACTACGGCGGCATCGCCCACGGAGAAAGCACGCTCGGCGCGCCCTGACGCCCCGGGTCCCTTCCGCTCCGCGCATCCCGCCCCGCCCCTCACGGCTGGCGCAAGGTACGGCGCACATCACCTTCAAGCACCATGGAAATCAATCGCACGGCCCGTCCGTGGGCGGTGCGCGCGCGCGCGCGCCCGCCGGCCCTCAAACCACTCCCCGCGGCCGTCTTGCTGGCAAGCATGAGCATGGCGTCGTATGTTTCGGCCGCGGAAGTCGGCGCATCCGCCCCCACACAGCGCCGCGAGACGACCCAGCTCGCAAGTGCGAGCTTCGACCAGGATTTCCTGCGCTCCGGTTCTGGCGAGACCGTCGATTTGTCCCGATTCGCCAACGGTAACCCGCTGCTGCCCGGCGATTACCGCGTGGATGTCTACGTGGCGGACCGCTTCATCGCCCGTGAAACCGTTACCGTCAAGTCGGGTGACGGTCCCGACGGCGCCGCGCGCATTTGCGTGTCCCGCACGCTGTTCGACCGCCTCGGCATCGATGCGTCACAGGTCCCGTCGGACGCGCTCGCCCGGCTGGCCGACCCGGCCGGCTGCATCACCATCGAGGAACTGACCGCCGACGCACGCGCCCGCCTCGACACCGCCGAGCTTCGGCTCGACGTCAGCCTGCCGCAGGCCATGATGCGCCGCCGCGCTCGCGGCTACGTCGACCCGGCGCTGTGGGACTCGGGCGTCACGGCCGGCATGCTGGGCTACAACGCCACCTACTATCGCAGCGAGTCCGGCAATCTGACGCAGCAGTCGGCCTACGTCGGCATCAACGCCGGCTTCAACGTGGGCGGCTGGATGTTCCGCCACAGCGGCTCGTACCAGTGGCGCGAACGCGACCCCTCGCGCTACAGCTCGATCCGGACCTACGTGCAACGCGACATCACGCCGATGAAGGCGCGCGTGACGCTTGGCGAATCCAACACAAGCGGCGAGATCTTCGACACCTTCGCATTTCGCGGCGCGCAGCTTGCGACAGATGACCAGATGTGGCCGGAATCGATGCGCGGGTACGCGCCGATGGTCCGCGGCATCGCGCAAACCAACGCGCGCGTGACCGTGCGCCAGGGCGATGCCGTGCTGTACGAGACCTCGGTTGCGCCGGGCGCATTCGTGATCGACGATCTGTACCCGACCGGCTACGGCGGCGACCTCACGGTCACGGTGACGGAAGCCGACGGTCGTGTGCAGGAATTCAAGGTGCCCTACGCGTCGGTCGCGCAACTGTTGCGTCCCGGCAGGACGCGCTACAGCGCAGTCGCCGGCATGGTCCGACTCAGCGGGTTGAGCTACACGCCGAAGGTGTTCCAGGCAACCGTGCAACACGGCCTGACCAACAACTTCACCGCGTATGCCGGGGCCCAGTTCACCAACGACTACGGCGCGGTACTCGCGGGCGGCGCGCTCAGCACCCCGGTGGGCGCATTCGCGCTCGACGTCACCAAGTCATGGGTGTCGTCCGCGGGCTTCAAGCGCAACGGCACCAGCGTGCGCGCGACGTACAGCAAACTGATATCGGCCACCGACAGCAACGTGTCGGTGGCGGCATACCGCTTCTCGTCGTCGGGCTACATGGACCTGCAGAATGCGCTGCAGTACAGCGACCTGGCGCGGCGCGGCACGCTGAGCGATTCCTCGTGGACGGCGAGCCGGCCGCGTAACCGGCTCTCGGTGACGGCGAGCCAGGGCCTCGGCCAGCGCGGCGGCAATATCTATATCAGCGGCTACAGCCAGAACTTCTGGGACCGTGCGGGCAGCGACACCCAGTTCCAGGTCGGCTACAGCAACAGCTACCGTTCGTTGGGCTATACGCTCTCGGCGAGCCGCAGCCGTACTTCGCTCGGTCGGATGGAAAACGTCGTCATGCTGTCGCTGTCCGTGCCGCTCGGCAGCAAGGCGCGCGCGCCGACGCTCAACCTGGCCGTGACCAACGGCTCGGACGGCACCAGCGTGCGCTCCACCGTCAACGGCACGGCGCTGAAGGACAACTCGCTCGACTACAGCATCGGCGTGACGCGCGCTTCGAATCGCGACATCGGCGCCAACGGCTCGGTGTTGTATCGCTCGCATTACAGCGCGCTGCAGGGTAGCTTCGACGTGGGCGACCACTATCGCGCGATGTCCGCCGGCGCCAACGGGATGCTGGTTGCCGATTCCGGCGGCGTCACCGCTTCGCCGTACAACGCGCAGTCGATCGCGATCGTGGAAGCACCTGCCGCCGCCGGTGCGCGCGTGCTCGGGTATTCGGCCGTCGTGCTCGATGGCAATGGCCGCGCGGTGGTGCCGTACCTGAATCCGTACCGGCTCAACGAAGTGTCGATCGATCCCAACGGGCTGCCCGACGACGTCGAGCTTCTCACGACGCGGCAACAGGTTGCGCCCCGTAACGGCGCAATCGTCAAGGTCCGCTACGGCACCGTGATCGGCCGGCCGGTCCTGGTGCGGGGCACGCTGCCTGGCGGCAACGTGGTGCCGTTCGGCGCCTCCGTGGTCGATGAGGCGGGCAATGCGGTCGGCACCGTCGGTCAGAACGGGCAACTGTACGCGCGCCTCGCCGAGGGCCTCGAAAAGCTGCTCGTCAAGTGGGGCCTGCAAGAGCGCAATACCTGCCTGCTCATGTTGCCCGAGCAGGCACCGGCCACGGCCGACGGCAAGCCGGGCCCGCTCAAGCACCTGCAGCGTTTCGACGCGGTGTGCCAGCCGCTCGCGCCGGAAACGAACCAGGCCGCGTCGATGCGGGTGCGCACGCCGGTGCAGACATCGGGTTGAACATGCGTTCCCACGACCACTGCCGCCACCTGCGTGGCGATTTCTCATGATGATGAAAGGAAGATTGTGATCAAGGAAACCATCCTGAAACTCGGGCGCTCGTCGATCCGGCGCCTTCTGCCCTGGGTGGCGCTGAGCCTGCTCGGCGCCGGAACGGCGCATGCGACGCTGAACTGTTCGGTGGGGAGCGGCGAAAGCGTCGTGCTGCTCGACTTGACCCAGAAAATCCTGATACCGGAGGATGCGCCGATCGGCACGGTGCTGGCAGGCGCCTATGGCATCAGCCGTACCGCCACGTGCATGCTGAACGTCACGTATCCGCTGTCGAGCCAGTATGCGTATCTGCGCCGCCCCGACCTGACGACCAGCAACCGGATCGGCAGTGGGCTCGCCATCTACGTGACTTACAACGGCGATCGCGGCAACACCGCCGCTAACTGGAAAACCGACGTGTCGGTCGACTCGGCGATCAAGAGCGTTTCTGTGCCGTTCACGGTAGACGTCGAGCTGGTCAAGGTCGGCGATACACCGTCGAGCTCCACTACCAAGCTGCCGTCCAACTATGTGCACGTGCTGAGCGTGGCCGACCCGAGCCAGAACTTGCTGGCCCAGGGTGGCAATGCGATGTATTTCATCCGGGGCCTGCAGGATTACGTGGTGTTCACCAAGAGCACGTGTTCGGTCGTCGGGGACGCCAATCCGGTAGTCAATCTCGGCACGTTTTCGGCCAATGGGCAGTCCGGCCTCGGATCGGGCATCGGTTCGACCTCGCCGTCGCGGGATTTCGCGCTGACACTCGACTGCAAGCAAGGCAGTACCGGCGCGTTCTCCGTCGCGCTGACGCTCGACGGCACAACCGTATCCGGATATGAAAGTGCCGGCGTGCTCGCGTTGTCGTCGCAGACGGGTGCGGCGACCGGGGTCGGCATCCAGGTCATGAAAGGCGATGCCGGTTCGCAGACCGCCGTCCAGTTCGGCTCGAAATGGGACGTCACGTCGCGATGGCAATCGGACGGACTCATCGAGCTCCCGTTCTCGGCCCGGTACTACCAGACTGCTACCTCCGTCACCCCGGGGCCGGCCAACGCGACCGCCACCTACACGATCAGCTACATGTAGCGTCCCCGCACATCGCGGCGAGCAGCGCCGCCCGCGGATTCGCGACAGCCCACGCTATGTCGTGGGCGGCGGAAGACCCGACTCGCCGTGACGGAAGCGTCCGCCGCGGCGAATCCGCTCCGGCGCGCCGATTCTTCCGTCGAGCTGTACTTGCCCGAAGGAGATGTGTTTGCGGAACCGGCGGGCTCGGAACGTATCCCCCTTCGCTACTCACCGCCGTGGCTGGACGGATCGAAAGGCCGCCACGGCGCTGCCGCGGCGGCGTCCCTGATGCATCGGGATGTTTCCGGCCGCACCGCAGCGATCGAGGCGCGCCATATTTCAACGATCGCCGTCGCAAGCGAATTCCCATCGCGTTTTTGGGTCATCAAGACCGCCCGACATTAGGAACACCACACTGCCTCGGGTGCCGAAGGCTTTCGCCAGACGCCATCACTTCTTCATGCGTACATACGGGATCGTGATATAGCGTCCTTACGAAATCCAAATCGATCCGGGACAAAAATCCCGAACCAAGCCCACGATACGAATCGGGAACAGTCGTTGTCGTTGGAATGACGAGACTGTCGGAAAAGAGACGTCCGCTCCAGAGATCCGAAGTTCCGGCGATCGGCCGAGTCATGTCCAGGTCGACCAATTTTTTAATTTGAGAGTTCGACGGGAAGCGCAAACTGTTTTCCGCCGCAGGCAGATCGTTTGCTCTTAACCAGCACACAATCTCCTCCTGACGGCTCGCCAGATGCGCGTCTCTAAATGGCGCGGACATGAGGATCGGAACAGCCACGCCACCGGCTTTCCGATAATTCAAAACGAGTTCCATTCGATTGGAAAGCTGCGCATCATTATCGATTGCGCTCAATGAAACCCTGATCTCCGCCCCACTGCCCACCAGTCCGCCCAAAACCGTCGGATCGATTTTCAAGAATCCTTTCGTAATGAAAATCGTCAACCTATCGGTAGCTCGGACCATTCTTGCCAATTCCAGAGCCGTCCCCCACGACCACGATGGATCGCTATTCCACCCGTTACGTAGATATCCCTGGGAAATCGGCAACCTTTCAAGGTCCGCCATCAGGATTTTTTCTTCCAGCCGATTCGATACGCGAATTCCGAAATCTATCCCCCGCCCCAGCGATGCTCTTGCTGCAAAACACATGCCATAGCACGCTTGTCGAATCGGCAGGCAACCGGAAACAAGATCCGTCGTCAGCGTATTGAACGGCAAGCCTCCGGCCAGCCCTGCCCGAACGGCAACCGATTCAGGTTTTCCAAGTGGCGACGAGCCGATATATTCACGATTGCTTCTGTGCACCAGGTCGCTCAGGTCGGCGGCCGTTCTTGACGCAAGGCGGGAAATCTCAAGCGTTCCCGCCTCCAGATTTTTCAATGAATGATTCATGAACGCACCAAAGAGATATGCGAGAGTGAAATAGCAGGATCAACCACTGACAACGTTTCCGCTGGGCGCTGCGACGCAATATCCATCCGGACGTATCTTGAGCGCCTTTAAAAAGCGAATGCCTCGGAACTCTTCTCGCCGATGCAAAAGCTGAACGTTGTCATAGAGCAACAGATCCCCGGGCTTCCACTCATGCGTGTATATGTTCTCTTCGATCAGTATTTCATTCAGAAGAATTGCCCTCAAAGCTAGTCCGGATTCAACATCCATTCCGGAAAAATTCAATGTGTTTTCACTTACGTAGACGTACTCTCTTCCCGTAAATGGATTGGAGACGATAACGGGATGGGATACGGTCACCTGAGGCGCGTTGTCGTGAGTGGTGGCCGGCCGCCTGGTAGACCAAAGTTTGCGGAGTTGAGCCAGTTCCATTTCATCGATTCCGAGATTGCGCACCGCGGTTGTCGCAAAGCTCGTCGCGCCCCCTTGCTCTGCCGGGATCAAACAAAACAGAATACTCACCGACGCAGGATTTTCACGAAACTCTTGATCCGAATGCCAAAAATCTGTATCGTCACCCCCGAATCCGATGGGCAGACCATCCTGGCTTTGCAAATTCGTCAGATACGCAACATCCTTTTCTATTTTTCCGTGACTGACTTTTCTGGCTGACGCCTCGACCTTTCCAGATCCAATTAATTTAGAAAATCGCAGCAGATCATTGTCGTCTAGCGACTGGTCTCGAAAAACAAGAAGACCGTGCAAGGCAAGCAGCTTTCGAATTTCGAAAATATCCATCACGGATATCGATTTCAAATTCAATTGGCGCAATTCAACGCCGAATCTCGGCCGAATTGGAAACGACTCGACTCGCCGGCACGATTCCCTCCCGCCGATTTGATTATAGAAATAATCCTCTCTGAACCAAGCGTGGATCGACATATCTTCCTCGTTACGAATGCAACATTTTCGATGAGCGACATCAGTGATCAAGGGTGATCGCCCGTTCGCCACCGGCTTGAGTTGTTCATTTAATTTTTTTGCCTGGACGAACGCACCGATACGGAAGCAACCATCGTTCTCAGCGTTCTGAATCGGGATCGCAATTGACCGCACCCCCCTAGAACATCCGTCCCTTTTCCAATATCGACAATGCAATCGAACCCCGCATCGGTCAGATGAGAGAAGAATTTCCCAAACTCATCCGATGTAGACAAAAACAACCCGGCTACAGGACTGACATCATTCAGGCGCTTCAGTTTTATGGAAAATATTCCGGAAGGAATTATCTCGGCCAGCCGCTTTAGATCTTCATCTCTATCGTTGATGTTTTTAAGCAGAATATAATTTAGAATTACCCGAACCCCTGTTCTTTGCCGGTAGCTTGCAGCATGCTCCATGAGATCCTCGATTCGATATCTCGCGACGCCGGGCATGAGTTTTTTTCTTATCTCGTCCGTCGTCGCGTGTAGTGATATCGATAGCGTATCCAGCGGGATGTCATAGAGTTCGTCAAATCTGGACAGAATCCCTGCGGTAGTCAAGGTAACCCGGTTCGCCATGCCCCTTGCCTTCAAATCAAGGGATGCCTTTCTGACATGCGTCAAATTGAGCATGGGCTCACCCATACCAGCGAACAATACGGTATCAAGCCTCGGGGAGCCTTCCTTCATTAATTCACTTGAGCAAACTTCGACTTGACGCACGATTTGACTTGCATCCAGATTGCCCAATGATTTTTGACGCCCAGTCTCGCAAAAAAGACATCCGACCGCGCAGCCGAATTGACTGGAAATACAAAGATACGGCAACCTGCTTTCGCCATGGTAAAAGTACGTCGCTTCGACGGTTTTTTCTCGTCCGCCGGCGCTTAACAGATACTTGCAGCCACCATCTAACGAATTGACTCGCTCAATGACGTCCATGATTTCGTCCCCTATATTTCATATCGTCACCATCATCGGGATCCGGATTCCTCGGCAACGATGTGCATGAACTCCGCCGTTACTGTCGTACCGAACGAACGACGGCACCGGCGTCGAGCAGGCCCGCGCCGCAAGTGCTCGGCGAGCAACCGGAGTCGCTCGGGAACGGGCGCGCCGCCGCCTGCAATTTCTGCAGAATCTGTTTGGGCATAAGCGAGTCATTCGCCGCGAGCATCAGCGCGACCGTGCCGGCGACGTGGGGCGTTGCCATGCTCGTACCGTTGAAGTACGCATAGGTGTCGAAGGATGGCGACTTCGTGCCGCTGTTGAGCGTCGACAGGATGCCTACGCCGGGGGACGCGACCTTCACTTCCGGGCCGTAGTTGCTGAAATGCGCACGCTTGCCCTTCGCATCGGTCGCTGCGACGGCGATCACGCCGTCGCAGCTCGCGGGTTGCCGATTCGATGCAAGTCCGGAATTGTTGCCCGCGGCAACGACGACCGTCGCCCCTTTCGCGACGACTGCGGCGATCGCGTCCTGGTAGGTGCGGCTGCATTTGCCGCCGCCGCCGAGACTCAAGTTCAGCACGCGAGCCGGGTTCCGGTTATCCGGAATGCCCGGCACGGGTAGGCCGACGGCCCAACGCATTGCCTCCGCGATGTCGCTCGTTACGCCGCCGCATTTGCCGAGCACGCGTACCGGCAGGATCTTTCCCTTCCACGAAATGCCCGCGACCCCGTCGCCGTTGTTCGATACGGCGCCGATCGTACCCGCGACGTGAGTGCCATGCCACGAACTGTTGCTCGCATACGTACGACCGGAATCGTCGACCTGGCAGCGATAGAACGGGCCGTTCGGATCGTCGACTTCCTGTTGAGTGATCCAGTCGCCCGGATCGGATGCGTCGTTGTCGCGTCCGTCGCCATCGTTCGCCGTATCGGAATTCGAGATGAAGTCGTAACCGGGCACGATGTTCGCGGCGAGATCGGCATGCGGACGATAGCCGGTGTCGAGGACTGCGACGACGATCTGGTCCGAACCCGTCGTGATGTCCCACGCCTTCGGCAGGTTCGCGCCGCCGCCGGCTTCGCTGTAACCCCACTGCTCGGAATAGAGGGGGTCATTGGGGACGAGAGAGGCATGCATGCGCGCGTCCGGCTCCGCGTATTCGACCGCACCGTCGGCGGCGAAGTCCTTCGCGAGCGCCGCGGCTTCTGCAAGCGATACGCTATGCTGCAGCTTCAGCACAGCCGCGCCCCCCGCCATTTCGCGCTTCACCTGCGCCCCCGCACCTGGATCGGCTGTATTGCCCGCCGCAGAAGCGGCTGAGGCGCCGAACGCGCGACGCTTGCGTCCGGCGAGCACGCGGTCGATCACGTCCTGCATGCCGGATGTGACGGCCGATCCACCGCCGCGCGTGACGGGCAAGGCTGTCGACTTGAGCTTGACGATCACTTGATCGACCGCCTCGAACGCATCGCTCGGACTGGGCACGCTCGGCGTTTGTGCGCGCGCGAATGGCGCGCATGCGGCGAGGATGAAAGCAGCCGCATTCATATAATAAGTAATGCGAATGAATTTATTCAAGTTTACTCCCGATAAGATCTGATCAGATAAGCAGAATGAATCGTTAGAGCGAAATTGCCCGTAAGACACGCCAAGTAATCGAACATGAAACATGCTCGACTCCAAACAACATCGGTATACGATTTGTAGAACTAACTTGATGACCGACGTCTGATTCTCAGCCGCTCGGCCCGCCTGGCAGACGTGAAAACAGCGCAGGGCGGCGGCCTTTCTTTCTACTTCCTTTCATTAAAACTATATGACCGAAAGGAAAACGTCAAATTTTTTTATCAGAATCTGCCTGATTTCGATGTGGCGGCGAACGCAAAAGCTGACTCCGCCATTTCCGCCTGAAAATATCTTGATATTTGTCATGGGCCAGCCCGATTTTTTTGACAAAGCAGCAATCCGCCCGCTCGCGGTGAACCTCTCCTGGAGGCATCATGAACGTTGAAGGATCGACATGGCATGAACGAGCACGAGCATGACGAAGACGACGAAATGCAGGCCGGCCAAGGTCTCTCAGCAAACCGCTCATCGTCGCGGACGAGCCGCCGGAGCGATTAGCTGAACCGAAACCGCGCTCGACGACGCGGCGTCGCGGCAGCAGTACAAATGCCTTTCTTGTTTCGGGCCACTTGATGGCCTGCAGCGAGCGGCTTGAGCGGGCGCCTCACCCGTGTAACCTTGGACGGCCCTTCAGATCGTCAGGGCAACGATCGAACGTGTCCGGATGCAAGTCCATTCAATTTGGTGCCCGTGCCGGTGTCACGCGAGCAGCACCGCGTAAGAGCTCGGCTTGATTGCATACATCAAGCACGCGTGTGTTATCGATTTTGTCGCTTCGGCGTGCCTGGCGGGACGCGTTCGAATCGAACAGCGCGAGATAGGCGGCCAGCACGCTGAACGAAGCCGCGCGGCGGGTGTCGTGTCGGGTAGAAATCGACGGTGCAGAGCGTGTTGCACGAACGTTCGCGCATCGGCGAGAAGCGGCAAATTTACGCGCCGCGGCGCGATCGCTCGGAGGAAAGTCCGACCATGCTGCAAACTCCAACCTGGGACAGGTTCGCCGGAGCCGGATGTTTCGACTGTGCACGACCATGGAGCGGGGCCGCCGTCCTGACGGACAGGGCCTAGCGCATCTGGAACAGTTCCTGATGGAAGTCGGCGCGATCGAGACCGTGCGCGACGAGATCATTTCGCACCGCTTCGCCGAATCCAGGTGGCCCGCAAAACCACACGCTTGCGCCCCCCCAGTCGGGAACCGCAGCGCGGATACGCTCGCCGTTCAACTTGCCGTGCTTCGAATCAACTAGCAGATGCAGTCGCACTTCGGCTGCGCGCGCATCGGCGACGAGTTGATCGATTGCCTCTTGCGAGAAGTCGGTGGTCGTATGAAACAGATCGATACGGTGACGCCGGTCGGGATGCAGCGCCAACTCCTTCATGCGCGCGACGAAAGGCGTGATGCCAATTCCCGCGCCGATCCAGATCTGGTGTGTGCGTTGGTCTGCGAACGTGAAGCGGCCATACGGCCCTTCCACCGTCACCGGCATGCCTGCCGTCAAGCGGTCCTTCAGTCCGCTCGTGTGGTCGCCGAGCTCCTTCTTGCAGAAGACGACCTGCGGCACGCGAGGATCCCACGCGGATGCGATCGTATAAGGATGCGCACCTTCGTTGCGGTCCGACGTGACGAACGCGAACTGCCCGGACGCGTGCCCCGGCCAGCCGGCCCCAAGATCGATTACCGTCTTCAGCACGCGCAGTCCCGGATACCAGGTGAGCGACGCGATGCGCCCTTCCACCTTGCGCTTTACGCCTACGTGGCCGGCCAGTACGCGCACTGCGGACACGATACCGATCGAGAGCAGCACCGCGACAAGGGCGCCCGCGGGCGCGCTCCAGTAACCAAAGCGCAGCAGCGCAACCGTGTGGAACGCAAGCGCCAGATACAACACGGCGAGCCATTTGTGTGTCTTCGCGAACCACCGGTACGGGAACAGCTGGATCAGTGCGAGCACGATCAGCACGACCGCTGCATAGAAAGCATATTCGCCGACGGTTTCGGCGAGCCCTCGGTACTCGCGCAGGAACTGCTCCACGGACGATGTGACCGGCGGCCGCGGCCCGCGTTGCGGGCGCACGAGCCAGCCCCAGCCGACTGCCCATTTGACACCTTTGACCAGCAACCAGTGCAGCACCGAGAACGTCAGGCCGCCGATACCGAGCCACTTGTGCAGGCGATACATCTTGTCGAGGCCGCCGAGCGATTTTTCCAGCTCGCACGAACGGTTCGCCAGTACGAGCGCGATGCTCATTGCCGCAATTGCGATCAACCCCGTGTACTGGATCCAGACTTGGCGCAGCGAAAACACCGTAGCAGGGCGGGGAAATGGACTATCCGACGCGAGCCATGCCAGCGTGACGACGGCTAACGTGAGCCACAACGTCCATTTGATCTTTCGCACAATGCATTACTCCGGATGTCGATCGGGCGATGTCAGCCCTAGAACAGGAGCGCTACACCGTCAGTCGTAGAAAAACGCGGTCATGGTGTTTGAGCCAGGAGAAAGTGAAATTATTCTCTTGCTCGATGTTATCGAAGCCAAGATCGATACCTCGGTCGAGCAAGCGGCCTGCAACCCAGCCCGCAGGTCGCTTTCGAGGGCATCACACGTGAGTCGTGTCACTGTTGAATCACCGCGCCTGCGATCAACTGATTGTCGAGCGCGCTCGACGCTTCCCGCCTCGACGCATTTTGCAGTTGCCGTCGAATGATCTCCCTGGCATCCATCAATGTCGGAATCTTTACGGGTCGAACAGCATCGAGCTTGACGAAGTAAAGCTTGTCATCAATCAGTATCGGCGCCCGCTTGATCTCGCCGACCGACAGCCCGACGACCTTCACCTGTTCATCCGTCACCGGTGCGGAGTGCACTTGGTCCTGAAGATACAGTTCGATCTACTTGTCGAGCCTGGACGCGCCGTCTTTCGAAAAAATGCGGCGACGCTCGCCTATCCAGCCGCAGTCAAAGTCGACACGCCGTGGGCTGCGCATCTGGAAACGCCTGAAACACCGCGCCACTATCGGCGACGGTCAGGCGTGACGCTGGCCGGCATGCCGTCGACCGTTTGCATCTCGAGTTGCCGCACCGAGCGTTCAAGCGCATTCAGGCGCGCGCGCGCCGCGGCGGTCTGGGCCGACAGTCGCTGAACTTCGTCCGTTTGCGCGCGCTGGCGTTCGTCGACTGTCAGCGTCTGTGCATTCGCGATCGCAAGGTCGGCGCGCAGGCTTTCCCTGCGATCCTCGGCCTGCCGGATGGCCGTCTCGAGCAGCGCCGTCCCCGCCGACAGCTCCACCGCCGAGATCTCCGCTTGTGCCAGCTTGCTGGTTTCGTCGACAAAGGTCCGGTACAAACGATCTGCCGCAACACGATCCGCCGTCCTGACGACACGCCACAAATGCTTTTGCTGGAATAGCGCGATGTAATAGGTCGCGGACGACGGATAGAAGAGCATGCTCGCCCCGTAGCTCCCGTTATAGGTCGTGCGAAGCTCCGTCAGCTTCGCGCGCTGCAGGAGCCCTGTCAGTTCTTCGACGTTGCCGCGCTGCACGCCGAGGGGACGCTGCTCCATGCCGCGGCCGGTCGTGGCCAGTCCGTCATCCCGTTCCTCGACCGGCGCCATCGTCGTCAGTCGATCGGCGGCGAGCGCGTCGCGCGCGTGCGAGAACGGGCAACAGACGATCAACGGGACGACGAATTGCACCGCAATCCGCCTGAGCGGCGTCACGCCCATTCTTCTTTCTCCATCTCGCTGCATCTTGCACCACGACCCACTCGTCCAGGCTGGCCGTACCGTTGCGTGGTCGACGATCACCTCGAGAATTCCTGCGGGATGTCTGTCAGCCTGCGTTGTGTCATGTGCTGCATCCAGTCGGTATCGCTCGGCACGCCATGACGCGGCTTGGTCGCGACGGTTTGAACCATTGAGACCGCCGGCTTCCCGACGGTCGCCTCTTGCGCTGGCTGCGCGGGTCGCCACGCGTCGACGCGAACGCGATAGTCGTTGCCCTTGTCGAAATCACCCTGAAGCGGAACCGACGCCGACCGATTGCGGTTGCGCGCGTGGCCCACGTTCGCGTGCGCCGCGCCCGTACCCGCATTGTCGCCTCGAACGGACCGGGGATGAACGGATGACGGCTGAACCTGTCTGCGCCGATTCTTCGCGAGTAGCCGATTGTCACGGTCGAACGATTGAGCCCGGTGCACGCCCGCAAACGGCGACACGCGGCCCGAATCCTGCGGAACGGCGAGCACCGGCTCGCGATCGGAGCTTGCCGCACGCTCCGCGGACGACGCGCTGGCCGACGGTACACTGCGACGTTCGACAGCCGGTTCGGCAACGGCCGCCCGAGTCACCGTGCCGTCGAACACGTTTGCACCGGCGCCCCCTCCGTGACGGAGCGACATCAGTCCCGCCAGCGCCGCGAACGCGCCGACGGCAATGGCGATACCCGCGTGCTTCGAACCCGGCCGGCGGAGCGAGACACGGAGACCGACAATGGGTGCGACCGCGGCGTCAGCCGGCCCGAATCCCGCACGAGAGGCGCGCGTGGACAAGCGTGGCGTTTTCGGAAAATAGCGCGGCTGCCAATGGCTCATCCAGAACACGAATCGCGCCCGGTGCGCGATTGCGCTAAAACCGCCACGCCCGGCACCCGCCATCGAAGCGATCGGATGCAGTGTCCAGTCGCGGCTGCTCAGCAACATCAGTGCTGAAATGGACGGAATGCCCAAGGCGCCTCGGACGCCGACAAAATCATCAGTCACTGCCATGCCGCCGCCCCCCTTTTCGCTAATGAGCCGACCATGATGTTGCCGCCACGGTCCATACTCGAACTGACGTCACGGCAAATTCCTTGCATCAAGAACGCGTGATCGGAACCGGCAAAGCACCGGCTACGCCCGATCGATCCACCTGTCACTTTACAGCCGCGCCTTCGGGCGTTGAATCACAGATCTTCGAAATTCGGCATGCGAGCCGTGCCGGCACCGACGACATCCTGTCCACCATCGCCGCCAGCGTGTTCCATGCGGCGCAAGCCCTGCCGAATCCCGGATATCGAACTTTTTCGATTCCGGTCGTCGCGGAAACCGGGCATTTTCAATAGTCAACAGACTGGAAATGACGAAAAATGGCTGATGAACCGATCAAACGTTCGCTGGTCGCGCTCGTACTCTGGAAGATTCCGATGATCGGGTATTACGAAATTCCCGCTGAACCTGCGCCGTGAAAACGGCCAGTACGCGACCTGCGACCTGGCCACGACTAGCCCGCCGCCGTCCCGAAGCAGATGCTGCTGCGTCCGCATGCAGACGGATCGCACCGATGGCGTTGAAACGTCGCATGTCCGCCCACGCACTCGGGCCAGGCTTGCGCACTCATCGGCTTGAACAGGGCAGCACCCTGCAACTCGATATCGCGGTAGCGCCTCAGAACCTCGAGCTGGCTCGTGTTGTCGACGCCGGCGACCGTCAAGGTCAGGCCCAGATCATGCGTGAGCCTCGACACCGACGAGAGGATCGCTTCGGTCGTCGCTGAATGGGGCAGGCGCGCCGCAAACGATTCACCGAATTTCACGCCGGTCACGGGCAGCACCATCAACGTCGATATCGCCGTATGATGGGCGCCGAAATCGCTCAGCACGATGCCGAATCCCTTCTGCCGCAAACGTTTCAGGCAATCCAGGAGCGCTAGCGACTCCTCGGGCGCCGGCATTTCCGGAATCTCGAGCGTCAACTGAGTCGCAGGCACATCGAATTTCGCGATCGATCGCACCAGATGTTCGGACATGCTTTCCGCCCATAACCGGGCGCCCGACAGGCGCATCGAAACCGCCGGCGCGCCGCAGCCGTGTTTGCTCCAGTGTCCCAACTGCCGGCACACCTCGCTCACGACATATTCTCCGACACGCGCCGAAACACCGAGCCGATCAGCGGCGGCGTATAACTCGTTCTGGCGCAATACGCGCCAATGCGGGTGATGCCAGCTGACCGCTGCCTCAGCTCCGACGACGGCACCCGATCGTACCGAGACGATGGGCTGGTAATCGATCGAGAACTCATCACGCTCGATCGCCCGCTCGAGATCGGCCTCGCGAAACGGCAGGCCGTCCTCGTGCTCCCGGGCTTTCCATTCTCCCCGATGATACGTGCTGCCCGCTTCCACATTGTTCTCCCTAAGACGCAATTGCCGAAAGGCCAGCCTGGCGGCGGCCTTCCACCTGTTGGAGCGCGAAGCCAGCTCGTGCCGACCTGCACGACGCCTTCATCTCACACCACTCCAATCTTCAGGAAACGTTAAATCAAATGCGGGGGCGCGTGAATCACAATACTTCGAATCCGTCGCCCGCGGAACGGCGGAAATGCGACCGATCCGGAAAGACGGCGGATGTACCCATTAGTCCGTGCCGCCCTGAGCACGGGTCACGTGGATCAGCGGCGTTTCAGGGACGCGGCCATTTCTTGCAGTACGTCCCGAATACTGTTTGCCTGCAGTTCGATCTCCCGATCCCATTCCGCCGATTCGTGTACATAGGCGCGGAGTTCCTGGCATTGCTCGTGCAACGCGGATGGGCCCAGTACCGCGAGCCCGCCCGCCACGCCGTGCAGCCAGCGCCTGAGCCGCGCAAGCGTTCGCTCGCGCATGACTTCGTCGAACTCGGTGATTTCCCGGTCAGCCTGAACCAGGAATGCCGGCACATAGGCCGCTGGAACGTCCGGGAACTCCGGTAGCGCGTCGGGTTCGTCGTTCCCTCGCGTGTTGCCGTCCCTGCTGCCGTTGCCACTGCCACTGCCGTCCCGGACGATGGCTTCCAGCGTCTCGAGCGGAACAGGCTTGGCCAGATAGTCGGTAAACCCGCGCGCGCGCCCCTCGGCGATGTCTTCCGGGCGAGTGCTCGCGCTCACCGCATATACCGGCATCGCAAGGCCGAGCGCCCTCATTTCGGCTAACAATTGAAACCCGTCCATCACCGGCATGTCGATGTCCGTCATCACGACGTTCACCGGTTCCTTCGACAGCAGTGTCAGTGCCTCCTCGCCATTCGTCGCCTCGATTACGCGCGCGCCGAGCGTCGTCAACTGATCGAACAGCAGGCTGCGATTGAGCAAGTTGTCCTCGGCGATCAATACCGTGACGGCAGCCGCCTCGTCGTTGCTCGCGGTCACCGCGGCCGGCGCCTGCCGCCCGTCCGCGAGCATCCGGGCCGCGGACTTCAGGCCGGCGAGGCTATACAGGCTGATCTCGACGCCGCCGTCGTCGCGCCGCCTGGGTACCAGCGGTCCCGCCTGCATCGCCCACAGAATCGATCCTGGTGTCGACCACCATGCCAGGATGTCCGCCGGCGCGAACTCGTCCGTCACGATCAGGAAGTCATGCGCATGCTCGTCGATCGGGACGACAGGGTTGGACACGGATGTCACCCTGGCCTCCTCGGGATCGAACAGATTATTCAGCCACTCGAGGTTCTCCTGGGCACGACACAGCACGGCGACGCGATGATATGGAAGCGTCCAGCCGGCGCTGCTCGCATCGCCCTCGGAGGCTTTGAGCGGCAGAACCACCGTGATGCGTGTCCCCACGCCGACCGTGCTCTCGAGGTCGAGACGTCCCTTCATCAGCTCGCACAACCGGGCACAGATCGACAAACCGAGGCCGGTTCCACGCGCCTGCATCAGCCGGTTGCTGTCACCCTGCGTGAACGGCTGGAACAGTCGGTGTTTCAGATCGTCGGGTATACCGATTCCGGAATCCGTCACGCTGATTTCGAGCTCACCGGCGCTCCAGCCCGCGCGCAGCACGATCTTCCCGGAGGGGGTGAACTTGAGCGCGTTGCTCAAGAGGTTGTTGACGATTTGCGAAACCCGGATCGGATCGAAGTGGAGCCGCGACGGAAGATTGCGTTCGAACACCGTGTAGAACTTCAACCCTTGCTGCGTGGCCAGCGGCGCGTGCGCGAGCGCGAGGCGGTCCAGCAGATCCGCGATGCTCGCCCATTCTTCCATCAGGCTCAGCTCGCCGACATCGATCTTGGAAAAATCGAGCACGTCGTTCACGATCTGCATCAGCCCACGCGCCGATGTCTCCATGGCCTTCACGCGGGCCTGCTGCTCCGGCGCCAGCGCGCCACGCGCGACGAGCTCGATGTTGCCGACCAGCGACGCCAGCGGAGTCCGGATCTCGTGGCTCATCGACGCGAAGAATGCCACCTTGGCCTTGGCAGCGGCATCGCTCGTCAACTTGGCCTCGCGCAGCAGGATCTCCGCCTGATGATGGGACGTCATGTCGGTAATCGCGCAAAAGAACACTTCCTGCGCGTTCAGCGTCGCGGGCGCGCAGGTAATCTCGATGTAGACGGCTGAATGTCCGGCACGCGAAAGCGCGAACGGGAACTGGAAAATATGGGAATCGTCCGCGTCCGTGTCTTGCCCGGCGAGCGATGATTCGAACGCGCTTTGCAGTTCCCGCGGCAGGTGCTTGTCGGAAATCCGCAATCCCAGCATTGAGCGCGCAATCGGATTGGCCACCACGATCTCGAGCGTCGAGCGCCGCACGATGCACAAGCCCACCGGCGTCGCATGCACCAGCAGGTGATTGAGCATCTCGCTTTCGAGCGCGCGCGACGCCTCCAAATAGATGCGCGTCAGAAACCGGTAGTTCCAATACCGGAACGCAATAAACAGCAGCGCGATCAGGACGATGGTGGCACCGCCTATCAGCCACAACTCGTAGCGCATGGATCGGAGCTGCAGTTCGAGCGGCAGCAGGTACATCATGTGCCCGAACCCGGCGAACAACGCCGGGCGGCGAATCGCCCAACCGAAACCCGGCACCCAGTGATAGAGGCCGTCCTGCTTCCCGACGAGGTGCATATCGACCTGGCCGACCCTTGCGACGGAGTCGGCATCGACGAGCGGGATACCGTCCGAATCCACGACGATCGGCTGCTGAACCCGGCCGGCGCGCTCGATCGTCGATAGCAGGCTGCGCAGGTCCACGCTCGTCAGCACGATCGCGTAGAGCTTGTCTCCCCTGTACACGACCGAGGCACCGACCATGTGAAGCTCGCCGCCTTGCTCGCCGCTGCCGGCCGCGAACCAGAGGATCAGCTTCTTGCGGGCAGCGTCCAGCGGATCGATGCCGCGTTTCCTGTACCGTTCGAGGACGGACGCAACCAGTTCGGTGGGCGTGCCGGAACGCAGCGCGCTCAGGTCACCCGCCGGAAACAGGTATCCATAACCCACGGAGCCGTCCGCGGCAACCAGTTCGATGCTGGGCGATTGTCCCGAGTTGGTCAGCAGTTGCACCGTGTAATCGCAACTCTCGAGCAACGCCTTGTCATCCAAGGTGTTGTTGTTCATCGGTGTGCAGACGTTCGGTGCGGGCACGCCCGTCACCGACGGCGCACCGTTCATTCGCAATTGCAGCACCAGGGCCGCCGTCGTGAGCATCATGCGCCGCTGCAGGAACGTGTCGACGACTTCTTTCTCGTGGATGCGCGCCGCCTGCTCTTCCTGCCTGAATGCCGTCTGAAACAATCCCGTGACGGTGATGATCGACACTGCAAGGGCGACGGCGATCAGCAGCGCGATGACGACCGTGAATACCCGACGCTCGCGCTTTAAATTGGATTCGAGCGAATAGAACTTCTTCAACGGCGACCCTTCGACCTCCGGCAGAACGCTTTGCATCAGAGTAGCCCTTGCTCACGTGCGCAATTGATGAGATCGACGTTGGTCTCCACATGGAGCTTGCGCATCGCCGATCGCTTTTGCGTGGAGACTGTTCCCAACGAGCGATTGAGTAATCGCGCAATCTCCGTCAGCGCCACCCCGGTCGAAAACAGGCGCACGACCTCGAGCTCCTTGGGCGTCAATGCCTGGAAGTCGGCCGTGCCGGGCTTCACGCTGCCGGCCACGGCGAGCCGATGCGCCATGCCGGGAGATAGCGATTGCGTGGCACCATTCACGATCTTGACGCAGACCTGACCGAGTTCGCCGATCTCCTCTTCCTTCCCGACGAGCCCCGCTACACCCATGCGGCACAACTGATTGATCAAGCCAGTATTCGTCAGCATCGTGAAGACGACTACCGGCGTGTGTTCGCACATACGGATCAGATGGGAAATCAAGCGCAATCCATCCTTGTCGTCATCGCTCTGCTGCATCGCGAAGTCCGTCACGACGAGATCGACTTTTTGCTCTTTCAGGGTCGCCAGAAGTGCGCTTCCGGAAGAGACCGACGCGGCCACGCGGAATCCGGGCAGCGAGTCAATGTAGTTCGTGACAGCCCGCAAGACGATCGGATGGTCGTCAGCAACCACGACGCGTATCAGCGACTCGACGTTAGACATGACGGCTCCAGAATACAGTGGATAACGAGGGGGAGTGACCTTGGACGATCGCGACACGCCGCCCCGAGAGAATGTTGAACCGAGCCGCAGCGCACCAGGCACGCTGCCAGGCGATATCGGCCGGATTACCACGCCCCCTCGGGTTCACGACTTGGCGCCACGGATTCGTCGCGTATCGCGAGTGCGCGCGCGACACTGCCCGGCAACCGACTCGTGTACATTCGCGCGCGCTTGCATTCTACGCTTGCCGCTACTGGTCTCCTACCCCCGTCACCGCGCGTCACGGCTCGCGGCAATCCAGGCACCCTGCGCATGGGCAACGGGTGTTGTAGCACCGCACTCGAAACACACCGGTCTGCCCGGACTTGAACCTGCAGTAGATGGCTTCCACGCCATCGAATCCGACAGGCGACGGCGCCGTATCCGTATCGGCGGACTGATCAAGTGAGCACACACCGCCGCCCGCGTCGTGGCTTCTCGTGCGAAAAAGCGACGTCCCAGCCATGACGTACATGAAAAAGCAGATGCTCAGCAGCATCGCCGCGATCAGCACCACGAACGCCATCACCAGCCATCCGTTCAGAACGTTGATGTGCCAGAGCGAAAGCACGAGCAAACAGAACATCACGAAAACGACAGGCACCAGAATGAAAACCCACTTCGAAACCTTGTCCCGCGCATCCGCAATTTTGCCTTGCGCGGCATGCCCCGTTCTCATGGATGTCGCTCGCTCGATCATATCAACCCCTGGCTACCTCACTTCATGAATGCGTGACGCCATTAGCCCGCTTTCATCCGGAAAAATGCAGAATGACGTTTACTCGTAAAATTTAAGGGTGATTTGACATTATTTAAATATTCACCCATCAAAATCGCACCACCAAGATAATCGCGCCCTTGGCTGACGCATATAACAATATTTAGAAAAACAAGTGCACCGCAGGCACCGACATGCCCCAAACCTGGCCTACTCAATAGGGCCGGCCAATGCTGGCACGGCGCGCACTCCCCTTTTTGCGCGACGATCCACATCCTGAACAACGATCGTGCCGCCCAATCCGGCCAGAGTCGGCCAGATTCGGAATGGCGAACCCAAACAACTTCTTGAAATGAATGCAAGCAGTGCGGGCGAGTACGTCCGGAGCGGATTTTCGGCGGATTTCCCTGAGAATCCGGGTACGACGCCACGGATGCAGCTTGGCCAGCGAATGAGTCATGGCGCACGATCACATGCCTGCCCCAGTCAGTGACGCACCCTAATTTTTATAATATTTAATATGCTAATTGTCTACCACGAGCGTATTGGCTGCATGTCTCATAAATGCGAATTGCGGTCAGCACGTTGGGTATCGCCGTCTCCGGAGACGTGTCGGCGGCATGGTCGTGGATCGGCGCATACGCGCGATTAGACGGCCGATCGCAACCGAATCGCGAAAAATCAGGTATCCGTCAAAAAAAAAGCCATCCCATACACTGTATGAGATGGCTCGAAGGGCCCGAGAGGCAGGCGTCTCGACCTCACGGTCGATAGCCCGACTCCGGAGCCACGAGGCACTCGTTACCACTGATAGGACATGCCGGCCCCCCACACTTGGTTGCTGCCGCTGTAACTCACACCGGCCCGCATCTTGAGGTTCTGGCTGACGCGTGCGGTCACGCCGAGTGCCGAGGCCTGGTAACCCTTGTAGTTGGCCGTACCGATACCGACTGCCAGGGTCTTGCCCGCGTCGACGTCCGGAATCATCGCCAGCGCACTCGCCGCCGCAATGCCCGAGTACGCATCACGCGCCACCGAGTTGATCTGGCCTTGCATGCCGGACATCTGGTTCTGGATGCCCGAGACGGTGCTGTTCAACTGCCCGACGTTGACCGCATCCGTGTCGTTCACGCCGGCCGCAACGTTGGTAATCCGGCGCTCGTTACCTGCGGAGCCCACCGACACCGTGTTCGCCTCGGTCGCAACAGAGCCCGTGCCCAAGGCAACCGAATTCGAGCCCGATGCCACTGCACCTTGACCGAGCGCAACGCTATCGGCGCCGGCCGCGCTGGCGCCCGTGCCGTAAGCGGAGCTATTCGAACCCGACGCAATCGAACCCGCACCGGTTGCGGTGCTATTCGTGCCCGAGGCGGTCGAGTTCGCGCCGTTCGCCGTGCTGTTCGTGCCCGAGGCGGTCGAGTTGTTACCCGTTGCCGTCGAGTTGTCAGCCGTCGCCGAAGCGTTCTCGCCGGTCGCCGTCGCACCCGTGCCCGAGGCGGTCGAGTTCGCGCCGTTCGCCGTGCTGTTCGTGCCCGAGGCGGTCGAGTTGTTACCCGTTGCCGTCGAGTTGTCAGCCGTCGCCGAAGCGTTCTCGCCG
>Ga0157367_1000111_pt1 | contig 40307 bp, 30 predicted proteins | sample AttbisABBM2_FD_113142 | JGI IMG/M metagenome (GOLD analysis project Ga0157367, IMG submission 113142) | Fungus gardens microbial communities from leaf cutter ant in Botucatu, State of São Paulo, Brazil - Atta bisphaerica ABBM2 | ecosystem: Host-associated > Fungi > Mycelium > Unclassified ... | reverse complement strand
CTGCGTCATGAACAGGAACACGATCGCCTTCGACTGCGCGCCGGCCTGCAGGCCGACCGACAGCGACGACGTGTTGTAGTAGCCGACCGTGCTGCCGCCGACGCGCAGCGCGCCGTTGCCGGACTGGCCACCGATGATCAGGCCAGCCTGCAGCACATTCGGGAACACCAGCACGCCGCGCGATTTCCCGACCAGTTCGCGCGAGCCCGGCACCGTCGAATAGAGACGCGACAGCGTCGCGTTCACGTTTGCGTCGATCGATTCGCGCTTCGATGCGCTCGCGGCGGCGGGCGGGTTCTTGTCGGGCGTGGTGGTGCAGCCGGCGAGGGTGAGACCGCCGAGCACGACGGCGGCAGCAGCTTTCATGACGAGCGTCTTATTCATGCTTGTTCTCCTTCGTTGTCTGGTTGAGCGTGGCGGGATGCCGGGGGGATCAGCGGCGGGCGAGCAGCAGGCCCGCGACGAATGCGACGCCGGCGACCACGCCCGCGGTTTGCCACGGGTTGTCGTGCACGGCCTGCGACACGCGTTCGGCGGAATCGCGCAGCCGGGCGGCCGCGGAATGCGACGCGAGGTCGAGCGTGCTGCGCGCCTCGTCGAGACGCGCCTGCACGCGCTTGCGCAACGCTGCGATATCGCCGTCGCCGTCGTTCTTCAGCAGATCGTCGAGTTCGTCGACGAGTTCGCGCAGATCATCCTGCACGTCCGCATGCAGGTCGCGCGCGGCGGCCCGGGTGTGGCGTCCCATGCGGCGGCCGGTGCGCCGGATGTCGGACAGGCCGCGGTCAAGCTTGTGTTCGAGCGAGTCGGTGAGCGCCATGATCATCATCCTCCTTGGAATCAGGCCAATTTGAAGATAAGAAGAATCGCTGCAATCTGTGTGATTCGCGCAGTGCGGGGGAGTTTCGAGGCAAGCTTTCAGTTTCGTCGGAGTACCGGGCGGAAAGCCCCGCCAGGCTTGGCCGACAGGGGGAGGATTTTTTTTCTCCGCCGGTGCGGTTTTGTTGTAAATGGCGCGGGCGCGTGCCGGGCCGTGCGCTTGGCGCAGGTAAATGTGACGCGATTTGTAAGGTGTGCCGGTAATTTCGGCGCTTCGCATGTTTGCCCGCGGGCGCGCAGCGAAGGGCGCAGTCGATCATGCGCGGCCGCGCGTGCGCCACACAGCCGTGCCGACGGCGGCCGCTGCGAGCGTGGCGAGCAGCCCGGCGTCCGCGCTGCCCGCGCTCGTCGGGCCGGCAGCGGCTGCGCCGGTCGTGTTGCCATCCGGCGTGGGCGGCGTATCGCGCTCCGCGAGCGAGAGATCGATCACGACCGGATCATGGTCCGACGAGCGGTACGAATCCGGCGCGTAGTAGCTGGATTGCTGCTCCGGTGTCTTGTAATCCAGTGTGTATTGCAGCGCGATCGGTTCGTCCGCGTTGATGTGCCAGTAGTGCACGGCCTTCACGCGTGCCGCGAGCGCCGGTGTCGCAAGCGCGTGATCGAGGTAGCCGGCCTCGCCGCCGTATACGTAGCTGTACGCCTCGTCGCGGAGCCAGCGCGCGGCGAGATTCACGTAGACGCGTGCTTCGAGTGCGCGGATCGGGTCTTCCTTCGCATAGCTGTTCAGGTCGCCGATCAACAGCACGCCGTCGGCCGCGGCGCCCGTCGGCGTGGCCGCGAGCCAGTCGGCGATGCGTTCGGCTGCGCGCGTGCGCGCTGCGTTCCAGCAGCCCTGGCCGTCCGCCTGGTCGAGATCGGCGCCGCTCGCGTGCGGGCAGTTCTTCGATTTCAGGTGATTGACCGCGACCGTGACGGCATGCGTGCCGCCGATGCGCCGGAACGTCTGCGCGAGCGGCTGGCGGTTCAGGCTGTCGAGCGCGAGCGTGGCCGCGCGCCCGGCCGGCTCGACCGTGCGGCTGTCGTAGAGCAGCGCGACCGCGATTGCGTCGCCGCCGAGGTGCGGCGTGTCCGGCTCGACCACGCGCCAGCTGTCGCCGAGCTGCGCGGCGAGGCGCCGTATCGCGCTCGCGTCGCCGTAGCCGTTGTTCGCGATCTCCATCAGGCCGATCACGTCCGCGCGCAGCGCACGCAGTGCCGCGACGATCTTCGCTTCCTGCCGGGCGAACGCGGCCGGCGATCTCGCGCCGCGGTTGGCGGGATCGTCGAAGCCGCCGCCGTGCCCGTCGCCGTTGAAGTAGTTGAACACGTTGAACGACGCCACTCGCAGATCGGCCGCAGCGTGCCGCGCGGGCGCGCCGGCGCGCGGATTGCCTGCAGGCTGGAACACGGGCGGCGGCGCACCCGGCACCGGCTGCAGCCGCCATGTATCGTGACGCATCTCGAGCACGCCTTCGACGCCGCGCACCGTATAGCCGGCGCGCAGCGTGTTCGCGGCGCTCAGCGCGGGGGGCGGATAGGGCGCGGTGGCCGGATTCTGCCGGCTGGAGCCGTCGTCGAGCACGATCCGGTTGCGCGCGTTCACGCCGGCCTGCGCAGCGGCCCGGGCCGGCTCGACGAGATGGGTCGGCGTGCGCAGCCGGCCGTTGCTGAGCGCGATGCTGCCGTAGCGGCCGAGTTCGTAGGTGTCGCTGACCGTCAGCGTCTGCGGCAGCCGCACCAGCATCCCTTCGTAGGCGGCGAACGCGGACGCGGTGTCGACCGGCAGTGTCAGCGTCGCGGGTGTGACGGCCTGCCCGCGCGCGCAGACGGCGATGCCGCCCGACAAAGTGAGCTGCGTCTGGCCGAATTTCTCGTCGACCCTGCCGGTCACATGGACGAGGTCGCCGGCCGAGGCGCGCACCTTCGGCGCATAGACGAACAGGCCTTCCGACACGCCGGGGCGGTGCTGGCGCTGCGCATCGGCCTGCTGGACGAAGAACCCGCCGAAGCCGTCGGCGCCCCCGAACTCCGCGGTGACGACGGCTTCGATCGACGTCGTCTGCCCGGCCAGCGGCGATGGGCCGCTGCCGCCCTGGATATCGGCGATCCGTGTCGTCGCGCCGCCGCAGCCGGCGCTGACGGGCGGCGCGGCCGCGAACGCCGCGGGTGACATGGCGAGTGAGACGGCCAGGGAGAGGGACAGCAGCAAGCGGCACATGGGCGGACCCGGACGAAAAGAAAATGAAAGGTGTCGGGCGCATGGTGACAGCAAACCGTCATGAAATGACCGGAACTGGCTGTTCGGCCAAGGGGTGGCCGACGGCCCGCGCCGGGTATCGTGCGGATTCGTGTGATTCCCGGGAGCGCGTGCATTGACCGACATTCGTCCCGCGACAGCGACATGCCCGGCGCCCGGCGGGAACGGCATGCGGCCCGATCGCGGCTGGCTGGCGATCTGCGTGCTCGTGCTCGGCCTGCAGTGCCTGCCGCCGCCGCTGCGCGAGGCGCTCGTCCATGACCGCGCGGCGATCGCGGCCGGGCAAGCATGGCGCATCGTGACCGGGCAATTCGTGCATCTCGGCTGGGCGCATGCCTCGCTCGATGCTGCGTGCCTTGCCGCGTGCGCATGGCTTGCCGGGCGTGACGCGGGGGGCGTGCGCACGATCGCCGTGCTTGCGTGTGCAACCGGCGGATGGCTGTGGTTCGGTGCGCCGCAGCTCACGCGTTACGCGGGCTTGTCGGGCGTCGTCTACGGCGCGGCGGCCTGCGCGCTGATGGCGGCGGCGGGCCGACGCATTCCGGCCGGGATCGCGCTCGCCGCGCTCGTCGCGCTGGCCGTGCGGGTCGGCTGGCAGGGGCTGCACGGTGCGCAGGCCGAGCACACGGCGTGGCTCGGCGGCCCGGTCGCGCCGGCCGCGCACACTGCAGGCTGGGTCGCGGGCATGGCGTGGGCGGGCACGCTGGCGTGGTGGTCGAGGCGCCGTCGGGATAGATCGAATGGCCGAATGGACCGCCGCGCGCCGCCGGCCCAGAATAGCGGCTCATCGACGGTGCACGCGCGAGCGGCGCGCCGGCGCCGCGCCCGCGCGGCCCCACCACCCGATCATCCAGAGGAGAACTTCATGGCGTACATGCTGTTGATTGTCGAGCCGACCGGCCAGCGCGCCGAGCGCACGCTGGCGGAAGGGCAGGCGCTCTACGCGCGGATGCAGGATTTCGCCGCGGGGCTGAAGGCGCGCGGCGTGCTGCGCGCGGTCGAGTCGCTCGAGTCATCCGAGCGCGGCACGCGCGTGCAGGTGCGCGACGGCGAGACGCGCCTCATCGACGGGCCATTCGCGGAAGCGAAGGAAATGGTCGGCGGTTTCTTCCTCGTCGATGTCGACACACACGCGCAAGCGCTCGAGATCGCGCGCCAGTGCCCGGCCGCGCAGTGGTGCACGGTCGAGGTTCGCGCGGTCGGCCCGTGCTTCCTCTGATCGTCAGGGCTAGGTATTTACCCTGATTTTTGTGCCATATGTCGATCCGGCCACAATTCGCGCGTCGTTCGAGTAAGGCGCCGATGAGCCGGCGTCTCCGACAATCGAAACCAGGAGCGAACGATGCGATTCATGATCATGGTGCGGGCGAATGCGGTCAGCGAGTCCGGCGCGGCGCCGGACAACCGGCTGGTCGAGGTGATGACGACCTATCACGAGGAACTGGCGAAGGCGGGCGTGCTGCTCGACGCGACGGGCCTGCTGCCGAGCGCGCAGGGCTGGCGCGTGCGCTACGTGGGCGGCAAGGGCAAGGTGCTCGACGGCCCGTTTGCCGAAACCAAGGAACTGATCGCCGGCTACACGCTGATCCAGGTCCGCTCGCGCGACGAGGCGCTCGAATGGTCGCGCCGCTTCCCGGCGCCGTTCGGGGCGGAGATGGCGTGCGAGATCGAGGTGCGCCAGCTGATGGAGCTGGACGATCTCACGCCGAGCGACGCGGTCGAGCGGTTCCGCGAGCTCCGGGCCGATCTCGGCCTCTCTACCTGAGCGCAATGCGACGAGGAGCACACGTCATGCACAAGCAGATCTTCATCAACCTGCCGGTGGCCGACCTGCCGCGCGCGCAGGCGTTCTATAGAGGGCTCGGCTTCGAGGTCGTGCCCGCGTACACGAACGAGCAGGCCGCCTGCATTCGAATCAGCGACACGATCTTCGCGATGCTGCTGGTCCGGCCGTTCTTCCAGACCTTCACCGACCGGACCATCGTCGATCCGGCCACGCACGTGCAGGTGCTGCCGTGCCTGTCGTGCGACAGCCGCGATGCCGTCGACGCGGCCGTCGCGAAGGCGCGCGCGGCGGGCGGCACGACGCCGCGGCCGCCGCAGGAGTATCCAGGGATGTACGGCCATGCGTTCGCCGATCCGGACGGCCACGTGTGGGAGCTGATGTACGTCGAGCAGGACGCAACCGCGGCCGGGCAGGCGTCGTGACGCACGCGGCCACGCACCGTGCGATCGAGGCCGTCTGGCGGATCGAGGCGCCGAAGATCATCGCGCGGGCCGCGCGGGTGGTGCGCGACGTGGGCGTCGCGGAGGAGCTGGCGCAGGACACGCTCGTCGCGGCGCTCGAGCACTGGCCCGTCGACGGCGTGCCGGACAACCCGGCGGCCTGGCTGATGACGGCCGTGAAGCGCCGCGCGCTCGACCGGGTTCGCCAGGAAGCGCTGCATGCGGCGAAGCGCGGCCAGCTCGGCCATGAACTCGACGCACTCGACGCGCACGTGGTGCCCGACATCGCGGATGCATTCGCGGAGGCGCGCGACGACGACATCGGCGACGACCTGCTGCGGCTGATCTTCACCGCGTGCCACCCGGTGCTGTCGACGGATGCGCGCGTCGCGCTCACGCTGCGGCTGCTCGGCGGGCTGACGACAGGCGAGATCGCACGCGCATTCCTCACGCCCGAGCCGACGATCGCGCAGCGGATCGTGCGCGCGAAGCGCACGCTCGCGGCGGCACACGTGCCGTTCGAGGTGCCGGCCGCCGACGCGCGGCCGGCGCGGCTCGCGTCGGTGCTCGAGGTGATCTACCTGATCTTCAACGAAGGCTACGCGGCCACGGCGGGCGACGACTGGACGCGCCCCGCGCTGTGCGACGAAGCGGTGCGGCTCGGCCGCGTGCTCGCCGGCCTCGCGCCGGACGAGAGCGAAGTGCTCGGCCTCGTTGCGCTGATGGAGTTGCAGGCGTCGCGGATGCACGCGCGCACCGACGCGCAGGGGCGCCCGGTGCTGCTGCTCGAACAGGATCGCAGCCGCTGGGATCCGCTGCTGATCCGGCGCGGCCTCGCGGCGCTCGATCGCGCGGCGAAACTCGGCGGCGTGCGCGGGCCGTATGCGCTGCAGGCGGCGCTCGCGGCCTGTCATGCGCGTGCGCGGCAGGCGTCGGACACCGACTGGGCGCTGATCGTCGCGCTGTACGACGCGCTCGCCGAGGTCGCGCCGTCGCCTGTCGTCGAGCTGAACCGCGCGGTGGCGGTGGGCATGGCGTTCGGGCCGGCGGCGGGGCTCGAACTCGTCGACGCGCTGCGCGACGATCCGGCGCTCGCGCGCTATCACTGGCTGCCGAGCGTGCGCGGCGACCTGCTCGCGAAGCTCGGCCGCGCCGACGAGGCAAAAGCGGAGTTCCGCCGCGCCGCGGAGCTGACCCACAACGCGCGGGAGCGCGAATTGCTGCTCGAGCGTGCGACGGACGCATGAAGTGAAGTGCGCGGCGTCGCGGCGCGCCAGCGGGCGAAATGCCGGCGAGCCCGAGCGGGCCGGGTGAGATGGCGATTGCGGTGTGCAATTCTCCACGCCATATGCAACATGAAGTCGGCAAGGGTCGGCCATTCGCACGTATTCCGTCATTCGGGAAATTCATCGCATTGCTCGATGCGTGCTGTTGTTCGGCCGTGTCTCCACGGGAGCGGCAGCGCGCCAAGCCACGCGGGGCCGCACGATGCGCGGTGAGTCGATGCGCAGGAGATCGGTCGATATTTTGATGGTTTTAAATAAATATCCTAATTTTCCGACTAAAAAGAATGGGACCGGTACGAATTTAATGTCGGAATGTAGTTTTTAATTGAAATTAGATAATTTGATTTCGCATAATCATCGCTCGATTGACGTGTCGAGAGATTGGCGGAATTCAAGTGTTAAGGATATTTAACAAAAATGACGATGAGCTGATCAGGGCCGCCAATGTGCACCGCATGGGCCTGTTCGGCGGTCACGCGCATCGCACGTGTCGTCGCGCGGCCTGGTGCGATTCGATCGCGCCAGTCGTTTTGCGGGGTTCATCATGCGGACGGTGAACGCCGGGCGCGTGCTGTGCGCCGTGAATCTGCTGACGTTCGCCGTTGCCGCAGTCGCGCAGGCGCCCCAGTCCGGCGTACAGCCGCAAAGTGCGCAGCGTCATCAGGCCCAGCAACTCGACGAGCTCAGGCAGCAGGTGCTCGACCAGCCGGACGTGCTGTCCGCGAAACCGTCGAGCGAATCCGGCGCGTTGCGCTTCCCTGCGGAAACGCCGTGTTTCGACATTCACGAAATCGAATGGCGCGGCGCCGACGCATTCCCGTGGCTGCGAAATGCCGCCCCGTTCGAACACGCATGCATCGGACAGAACGGATTGAGCATGCTGCGAGAATGGGTCGGGCAGCGCCTCGTCGCGCGCGGCTACATCACGTCGCTCGTGAGCATTCCGCCGCAGGATCTGTCGACCGGACGCTTGATCATCGAGGTGCTGCCCGGCCGCATTGGGGCCATCGACGATGCGCGCGGCCGGATCGGCTGGGCGCCCATCGTGTTTCCGCGCGGCGCGCACGCATTGCTGAACGTGCGCGATCTCGATCAGGCGCTCGAGAACGTGCGCCGCCTGCCTGGTCAGTCGGCCGCCGCGTTCGACCTGGTTCCGGGCGCGTCGCTTGGCGACACCGACATCGTCGTCCGGCATCCGGACGATGCGCGCCGCGTCCGCTTCGTCGCGACCGCCGACAACGGCGGGCTCGATGCAACCGGCCGCAACCAGCTCGGCGCGATCGTCGCGATCGATTCGCCGCTGGGGCTCTACGATCAACTGATCGTCACCTACAACACCGACGCCGCGCTGCGCAACAAGTCGCTCGGCTCGCAAGCGAAAAGCGCGGCGTGGAACGTGCCGGTCGGATATGCGTCGTTCTCGCTCGGCATCAGCGAGTGGACGAGCCGGCAGACGCTGGCGCCCGAACTGCCAGGCGAGGTCATGCCGCCGCTCGTCCAGCGGACCCGCCGCTACGAAGCCGGCGTCAGCTACGTGCCGTATCGCTCCGGTCACGGCAAGACGACGCTGCGCTTCAGGCTTGCACGTCGCGAGGACCGTTCGTGGTTCGGTCCCGTCGAGCTCGACGTGTTCCGCCACGACATCGTCAGTTATGAGGTAAGCGCGGCGCATCGCGAGAAACTCGCGCATGCGACTGTCGACGCGAGCATCGGCATGCGCGCGAGCCTTGCCGGGCTGAGCGCCTTCCCCGGGCGCGTCAACGGCCGGCCCGAATGGGACGGCCGCTATCGCGTGTACAGCGCGACGCTCGGCGCCGACGCGCCGTTCCGGATCGGCGCGCGCCCGTTCGGCTATCGCGGATTCCTCCAGCTTCAGTACGCGCCCGGCGCGCTTCCATCGACCGAATACCTGCAGATCGGCGGCCGCTACACGGTGCGCGGCTTCGACGGCAATCAGACGCTCGCCGGCGACAGCGGCTGGTTCTGGCGCAACGAACTGGCGGCGCCGTTGTTCAGCTCGCACGAGGCCTATGCCGCTCTCGACGCCGGCGCGGTCACGGGTGTGGGCTCGCGCGAAGGCGCGGGCCGGGACGGGCGCACGTTGATCGGCGCCGCGCTCGGCGTGCGCGGCGGCTACCGGATGCTCGGCTACGACGTTGCGCTCGGCGTGCCGCTTCGCAAGCCCGGGGCGCTGCAAACCGCGCGACCCACGCTCGACGTCTCGCTCACTGCGCGTTTCTGATCGTTGCGGGCGCGCCGCGCCCGCCGTACGTCACGGGGGGAGTAGCCATGTAAGCACGCACGCTCGTTCGTCATCGGCGCGGCTTGCGCCACGCCACTTCATTCATTTTCTGGAAACCGAAAAGACCATGAAAAATCAACAACACTATCCGCGCCACCGCGCGGCGACGCCGTTCGCGCGCACCGCACTCGCTGCGGCGCTGACGGTCGCGATGCCGATCCTTGCGATGCAGACCGCGTCTGCGCAACCGGCGCTCGTAGCGGATCCGTCCGCGGCCAACCGCCCCGGCCTCGGCGTCGCGTCGAACGGCACGCCGATCGTCGACATCAACGCACCGAATGCCGCCGGCATTTCGACCAACCGCTTCCTCGACTACAACGTCGGCTCGAGCGGCCTCGTGCTGAACAACAGCGTGGGCCGCACGAACACGCAACTGGCAGGCAGCATCGACGGCAACGCGCAACTCGGCGGCCGTTCGGCACAGGTGATCCTGAACCAGGTGACGGGCGGCAATGCGTCGATGCTGGCAGGCGCGACCGAAGTCGCGGGGCAAAACGCGCGCGTGATCGTCGCGAACCCGAACGGGATCAGCGTGAACGGCGCGAGCTTCATCAACGCGAACCGCGTGTCGCTCGTCGCGGGCACAGTGGAGCTGGATCAAAACGGCGGCATTACGCAGTTCCGGACCAAGGACGGACACATCGCAATCGACGGCGATGGCCTCGACGCGAGCAGCCAGGACCGGCTGGACCTCGTATCGCGCACGCTCAAGGTGAACGCGGCCGTGCAGGCGAAGAAGCTGGTCGCGGTCGCGCAAGAGGGTGTGGCGGCGATCGAGCATCCTAACCTGGAGATATTCAAGGCATCGCCGGATAGCGGGGCGGTCGATGTCGCGATCGATGTGTCGAAGCTCGGCAGCATGCACGCGGATTCGATCATGATGCGCGGCGCATCCGCTGGCGTCGGCGTGAACGTCGCCGGCAAGGTTGAGGCGGTGACCGGCGAGATCAAGCTGATGTCGGACGGCAAGATCCAGGTGTCGGCGGACGGGCGCCTGGCTGCGGCCGGCGAATTGCACGCCGACGGCAAGCTGCAGAATGCCGGCACGATTGCCGGCAGCAAGTTGACGTTGATGAAGGGCGTCGCGAACACGGGCACCCTGCGCGCGGACGGCAAGATCCTTGCGATGGCCGATGTGAACAACAGCGGATCGATTTACGGCGGTAACGGCGTCGACATCGTGGGTAACCTCCATCAGGAAGCGCCAGGAGTCGTCGGGGCCAACGGTAAGGTGTCGGTGTTGGGAAAGACGACCGGCTCCGGAACGATCGACGAAAACATGACGAAGCCGCCGGTGAACCTGGAACCGCCGGTCGCGGAGACGAAGCCGCCGGTGAATCCGGAACCGCCGGTCGCGGAAACGAATCCGCCGGTGAACCCGGAACCGCCGGTTGCCGAAACGAAGCCGCCGGTTGACCCGGAACCGCCGGTTGCGGAAACGAATCCGCCGGTGAACCCGGAGCCGCCGGTTGCGGAAACGAAGCCGCCGGTGAACCCGGAGCCGCCGGTTGCGGAAACGAAGCCGCCGGTGAACCCGGAACCGCCGGTCGCGGAAACGAATCCGCCGGTTGACCCGGAACCGCCGGTTGCTGAGACGAAGCCGCCGGTTGACCCGGAGCCGCCGGTCGCGGAAACGAAGCCGCCGGTTGACCCAGAACCCCCGGTCGCCGAAACGAACCCGCCGGTAAACCCGGAGCCGCCGGTCGCCGAAACGAAGCCGCAACTCGTCGTCGACCCGAACGCGGCCGACCGCCCGGTCGTCAAGTCCGCGGCGAACGGCACGCCGATCGTCGACATCGCCGAGGCAAACAGCGCCGGCATCTCGCACAACCGGTTCCTCGACTACAACGTCGGCGCGGCCGGCCTGGTGCTGAACAACAGCGTGGCCGGCGCGCATACGCAACTGGCGGGCGACATCGGCGGCAACGCGTTGCTCAACGGCCGGTCGGCATCGATCATCCTGAACCAGGTAACGGGCGGCAACGCGTCGATACTCGCGGGCACGACCGAAGTCGCCGGGCAAAGCGCGCGCGTGATCGTCGCCAACCCGAACGGGATCAGCGTGAATGGCGGCAGCTTCGTGAACGCGAACCGCGTATCGCTCGTCGCGGGAGCGACGGAGTTCGACGGACAAGGCAACATCGCGCGCTTCCGGACCGACGACGGCCGTATCGCGATCGAGGGCGCCGGGCTCGACGCGTACGGCATGGATCAGCTCGATCTCGTGTCGCGCGGCCTGAAGGTCGATGGCGCGGTGCACGGGAACAAGCTGGTCGCGGTCGCGCAGCAGGGAACGGCGGCTATCGAGGGCGCGAACCCGCAGATCGTGTCCGGGCCGGCGAACGGCGCGACGCCGGACGTGGCGATCGACGTATCCGAGTCGGGCAGCCTGCATGCGGATGCCGTCACGCTGGTCGGCACATCGGCGAAGACCGGCGTCAGGATCGCCGGCACGGTCGACGCGCCGGCGGGCAGCCTGTCGCTCGCATCGAGCGGCACGGCCCGGATCGAGAGGAGCGGGCGTGTGCAGGCCGACACGCTGGCGATCCAGGGCGGGCTCGATAATGACGGCACCGTCAGCGGCAATACCGTCGACGTGGCGGGGAACCTCGGCAACGGCGGTTCCATCCGGGGCGGCGACGTTCGTTTGTCGGGCGATGTCGACAACCGGGGGGAGATCGGCGGCGAACGCGCGCTCGAGGTCATGGGCTCGCTGAACAACGACGGCACTGTCCGGGGCGGCGACGTCAAGGTGGCAGGCAATGTCGTCAACCAGGGATCGGTGACGAGCGGCGGCGCGCTCGACATCATGGGCCACTTGACCAATAACGGCGCCGCCAGCTTGGTGGACGGCCGCGACGTTCAGGTCACGGGCGACGTCGTCAACGAGGGAACAGTGAACGGCGACGGGGCGCTGAAAGTCAACGGTTCGCTGAATAACGACGGCGCTGTCCGGGGCGGCAGCATCAAGGTGATGGGCAACGCCGTCAACCGGGGATCGGTGACCAGCGACGGCGTGCTCGGCATCATGGGCCACCTGACCAATAGCGGCGCCGGCAGCGTGGTGGACGGCCGCGACGTTCAGGTCATGGGTAACGTCGTCAACCAGGGCGCGGTGAACAGCGACGGCACGCTGAAGTTCGTGGGCTCGCTGACCAACAATGGCACCGTCCGCGGTGGCGACGTCCAGGTGACGGGCAATACGACCAACAACGGCGAGCTGCGTGGGGAACACACGGTCTTCACGACGGGCAACGTAACCAACCGCGGCATGTTGCACGGTGGCAACTCGGTATTCGTGATGGGGCGCCTGTACAACGGGTTGTTCGGCGTCACGAGCAGCTACGGCAAGGTGTCCAGCATGGTCCGGATGTCGGGGCCGGGGCGGGTCGTCAGCAACTTGGCGCGTCCGTAAGCTGCCGGGACGCAGGCCGTCGGCGTAACCGCGTCTCCGGCCGATAGCGTCACGCGGTAAATCGCGCTCGATCGGCCAGCGTGCCGAGCCTGTCCTGCCGGGCGTGCCGCGCGGTCGGCGACGTTGCCCGCAGGATCATGAACAACGAGGCGGTGCGAGGTTGCACCGCCTCGTTGTCGTTCGACGTCGACCGGCAGATCGGTGCGCATGGCGTCGCCCGGGATGCCGCCGCGCTCGTGGACAGGCACGATCGTTCGCACGAGTATCGCTATCGGCGGCATTGAAAAAGCCAATTGGGGGATGTCCGCCCGAGCGCCTAGATTACACAGCACGATGCCGGCGGCAGGATTCGTGCTGGGTGCATCGTTCCCCATAATCGCTGATTCGGTCCGGCGCGTCGGCGCGCCGGCACGCACGGAGGCGCAGATGGCTCAGCTCAAAGGCAGCAAAACCGAAGAGAACCTGAAATATGCGTTCGCGGGCGAATCGCAAGCGAACCGGCGCTACCTGTATTTCGCATCGAAGGCCGACGTCGAAGGCCAGAACGACATCGCCGCGCTGTTCCGCTCGACCGCCGAAGGCGAGACCGGCCATGCGCACGGCCACCTGGAATATCTCGAAGCGGTCGGCGATCCGGCGACCGGGCTGCCGTTTGGTCCGTCGCGGCTGAACCTGCAATCGGCGATCGCCGGCGAGACGCACGAGTACACCGACATGTATCCGGGCATGGCGAAGACCGCCCGCGAGGAAGGCTTCGACGAAATCGCGAACTGGTTCGAGACGCTGGCGAAGGCCGAACGCAGCCACGCGAACCGGTATACGAAGGCGCTCGACGCGCTCGTCGACTGAGCCGCACGGCGGGCCTGCCCGCCATGCGCCTGACGTTCGCCGCCACCTCGCCGCGCCACCCGCGCTGCCGCGTGCATCGCGCGGGCGGTGTGCGCGCGTGCGCGTCACCGTTGCGCTGGAGCGCCACATGCCACACAAGGAAGGCAGTCTCGAAGCCCCGACCCGGCATCCGCTCGACTGGCAGTCCGACGCGTTCTACGACCAGGCCGCAATCGACGCCGAGATGACCCGCGTGTTCGACATCTGCGCGGGCTGCCGGCGCTGCGTGTCGCTGTGCGGCGCGTTTCCGTCGTTGTTCGACCTCGTCGACGAGACGCCGACCGGCGACATCCACGAAGTGCCGAAGGCGGCGTTCGGCGAGGTGGTCGACCAGTGCTACCTGTGCGACCTCTGCTACATGACGAAATGCCCGTATGTGCCGCCGCATGCGTGGAACGTCGATTTCCCGCACCTGATGCTGCGCGGCAAGGCGGCGCGCTACCGGCGCGGCGAGGTGAAGCTGCGCGACAAGGTGCTGTCGAACACCGACGCGCTCGGCCATTTCGCGGGTATTCCGATCGTCACGCAGGCGGTCAACGCGGTGAACCGCACGCCGCCCGCGCGCCATGCGCTCGAAGCGGCGCTCGGTGTCGACCGCCACGCGTGGCTGCCCGAATTCGCGCCGCGCAAGTTCCGCCGCACGGCGTCGCGCTCGGCCGGCCATCCGGTGCGCGACGGCGAGCGCACGCCCGGCAAGGTCGCGATCTACGCCACCTGCTACGTGAATTTCAACGAGCCGGGCATCGGCCACGACCTGCTTGCGATCCTCGCGCACAACGACATTCCGTACGAGCTCGTGTCGAGCGAGGCGTGCTGCGGGATGCCGCTGCTCGAACAGGGCAATCTCGCCGGCGTTGCCGCGAAGAAGGCCGACAACATCCCGGTGCTCGAGCGCTACGCGCGCGAAGGCTATGCGCTGATCGGCGCGATCCCGAGCTGCGTGCTGATGTACAAGAGCGAGCTGCCGCTGATGTTCCCCGGCGACGCGGCCGTGCGCGCGGTGGCCGATGCATTCTGGGATCCGTTCGAATATGTGATCGCGCGGCATCGCGACGGCCTGCTGAAGACCGACTTCAAGACCGGCCTCGGCACCGTGTCGTATCACGTGCCGTGTCACGCGCGCGTGCAGAACATCGGCCGCAAGACCGCCGACGTGCTGTCGCTCGTGCCCGATACGCGCGTGCACGTGGTCGAGCGCTGCTCGGGGCATGCGGGCACGTTCGGCGTGAAGAAGGAATTCCATGCGGACGCGATGCGCATCGGCGGGCCCGTGTTCAAGGCGATGGCGGAGCCGAAGCCGGATGTCGTGTCGTCCGACTGCGCGCTCGCGGGCCATCACATCGTGCAGGGCATCGGCGAGGCCGGGCTCGGCGATGCGCCGCTCGCGCATCCGCTCACGCTGCTGCGTCGCGCGTACGGCATTTGAACCCGATCGACCAAGAGGGACACTCCATGACGCTCGACCGCGATTCCCTGCTGACGCTCGAGGCCTACGCGAAGATCCGCCGCTCCGAACACGCGCGGCTCATCGCGCACAAGCGGCAGCGCGCGGTGCAGCTCGGCAATCACCTGCGCTTCCTGTTCGAGGACGAGACGACGATCCGCTACCAGGTCCAGGAGATGCTGCACATCGAGAAGATTTTCGACGAGGCGGGCATCGAGAGCGAGCTGGACGCTTATCGGCCGCTGGTGCCCGACGGCACCAACCTGAAGGCGACGATGCAGATCGAATACGAGCACGACGCCGAGCGGCGCGCGGCGCTGGCGCGGCTGATCGGCGTCGAGGATCGCGTGTACCTGCAGGTCGACGGCCACGCGCCGGTGTATGCGATCGCAGACGAGGATCTCGACCGCGAGACGGACGAGAAGACGTCCGCGGTGCACTTCGTCCGCTTCGAACTCGGCGCGCCGATGCGCGACGCGCTCAGGCAGGGCGCCGCGCTGTCGATCGGCTGCGATCACCCGGGCTACGCGGTGCCGGCGCAACGCATCGACGACGCCGTCGCGGCGTCGCTCGTGAGCGATCTGCGTTAGCCGCTGCGCCCGCCGCCCGCATCCGCTGACACACTCCGTTGGCACAACGATGAATTCGGCTCGCGCCGCTCGCCGAAAATTGACCTGAATCAAATGAACTGAAGAAAGGCGTCCGGCCTGCGCGCGTGTCCGGCGAGCATAGGCGCCGCGGCATCGCACGGCGCCTGCGCCGTCAGGCATGATTCGTCGCGCGGCGCCACCGTCGAAACATGTCGCAACATCGCGTTACATAACGCCATTCGCAACGCGTTCGTGCTGCGTCACACCCTTGTCACTGTCCGCAGAGAAACAATATAAAGATTGTACGTAGAGAAAAGTCTAATGATTGGCATTCGAATGAATTACCGATCGGAAAATATCTTTTTGAGAAATTTTCCATGAATTACCGATTGCGATCCCGCAATTCGGTGAATGTTACTGAAAAGGGCTGGGGCGGCCCGGAAGCCTGTTAGAAACGACAGGGGTTGCGACCCTCTCAAACCCGCTCCAGGCGGGGCTTTCCGGTGCATCGAATAAAGATTTCGTAAAAAAATTCAAGCATAAATGGATCGCGCATCGATGCCATGTTGTTTCAGTACGTAACATAAAGTCATTGTCATATTGAGATAAACCCTAGGGATGGTATGCTTCGTGCACAAAAATTCCCGCAATGGAGTGAGACCGGGATTTGTGCGTCATTGCCGGGACGCGCGGCACCGCGTTAGTGCGGAATCGCGCCGGCATGCACAACCGGATAACCCTAATGTGCAACCTGGCCGCCCCGCGAGCGATCGCGAAGGCGCCGCCAATCGCAGCCCGGCCTGGCTGCGTGGAGAGATCTACTATGTTCTTCGATGAGCTTAACGATGAAGAGTGGGTTCGTCTTTCGACGCTGATCGCCGATGAACCGATCCGGCTGAATCGTCGTGGGCGCCCGCGCGCGGAACCGCGCGTCGTCGCCAACGCGGTGCTCTGGATTCTGACGACCGGCGAAGCATGGTCGAAGCTGCCCGGACGCTATCCGTCCGGGCCCACCTGCCGCCGCCGCTACGAGGAGTGGCTCGCGAGCGGGACGCTGCTGCAGATGATCGACGTGCTGACCCAGTTCAGCGGGCGCACGTTCGCCTATGTGCCGCCGCCGCCCGTGCCGGTCGCGCCGACGCATCGCGCCGAACCGGCGCCGGAAAACGATCGCCTGCGCGGCGTGTTCTGGCAGAACCCCGAATCATGGCAATTGCCGGTTTCGCAAGCAAACGTTTGGCGTGGCGACGATGCGGCGCTGGCCGTGTCGTCGCGCGGCGAAACCGCCGGGTCGGCCACGTCGGCATTCAACGTGCCGGGCGCCGCGCCGGCCGCGCACGAGCGTCATCCGCGCGCGACGGCCGCGAGCTTTTCGGCGTCCGAGCCGCAGGTCGACGAGTATCGCGGCTACACGATCCTCGGCATCGCGCAGCCCGTGCAGAACCTGATGTATCGCGCGTGGGCGGAGATCGCGCAGGACGATCGGCGCGTCGAGCGCTCCGGCCTGATCGGCCCGCGTTTCACCGACGCCGAGGAAGCGGAGCACTTCGCGCTCGAATGGGCGCGGCAGTGGATCGACCGGCACGGCGCGAGCCACGAGCCGGCGTGCGAGCCGCAAAGCGTGCCGGTGCTGGCGGGCCTTTCCGCGCTCGCGCGCGCGGAATCGGACATCAAGCGCTTCATCGCCGAGCGCCGCTCGACGTCGCTGGCCGATGGCCGCAACGATCCGGTGCAGGCCGAGCGGCGCGAGTTCGTGTATCGCGTGGGTTGAGCCGCGTAAGCCAGGTGTCGCGCGCGCCGCGCGCGAAGCCGCAACGAAACAGGGCGCCGTCGTCGACGGCGCCCTTGTTCATCCGGCAGTCGTCGTCGTCACTGGCGTCCGTACGTATCGTCGAAGCGCACGATGTCGTCCTCGCCGAGATACGAGCCCGACTGCACCTCGATCAGCTCGAGCGGCATCTTGCCCGGGTTTTCCAGGCGGTGCGACACGCCGAGCGGGATGTAGGTCGATTCGTTTTCCGACAGCAGGAACGTGTCGTCGCCGCGCGTGATGCGCGCGGTGCCGCGCACGACGATCCAGTGCTCGGCGCGGTGATGATGCATCTGCAGCGACAGCCGCGCGCCGGGCTTCACGACGATGCGCTTCACCTGGAAGCGCTCGCCCATGTCGACCGAATCGTAATGGCCCCACGGGCGATGCACCTTGCGGTGATCGGTCGCTTCCGCGCCGCGCTCCGCCTTGATGCGGCCGACGATCTTCTTCACGTCCTGCACGCGCGACTTGTCGGCGACGAGCACCGCGTCGGGCGTCTCGACGACGACGAGGTTCTGCGTGCCGACGCACGCGACGAGCCGGCCTTCCGAATGCGCGAACGTCGATTCGGCGTCCTCGAACAGCACGTGGCCGCGGCCGACGTTGTCCGCGCTGTCCTTCGGCAGGATCTGCCAGATCGCGTCCCACGAACCGACGTCCGACCAGCCCGCGTCGAGCGGCACGACGACGCTTTCGCACACGGACGGCAGGTTCGCGAGCGGCTCCATCACCGCGTAGTCGATCGAGTTCGACGGCGACGCGGCGAACGCGTCGCGGTCGACGCGGAAGAAATCGCCGTCGGCCTCGCCCTGCGCGATCGCCTGTTCGCATGCGGCATGCATCGCCGGCTCGAAATGCCGGATCGCGTTCAGCCACACCGACGCACGCACGATGAAGATGCCGCTGTTCCACCAGTATTCGCCGGATTCGACGTACTGCTGAGCGAGTTCGAGATGCGGTTTTTCGACGAAGCGGTCGAGGCGCCGCACGTCGAGGCCGCCGGCGTCGGCATGGCCGAGCGACTGGCCGACGCGGATGTAGCCGTAACCGGTCTCTGCGTGGTCCGGCACGATGCCGAGCGTCGCGATCCGGCCTTGCACGGCGCTGCGCACGCCGGCGGCGACCGCCGCATGAAAGCGCGGATGGTCGGCCACCGCGTGGTCGGCCGGCATCACGGTCATCACCGCGTCGTTGCCGCCGGCGACGATGCGCAGCGCGGCGAGCGTCAGCGCGGGCGCGGTGTCGCGGCCGAGCGGCTCGAGCACGATCGACGCGCGCTTGCCGGTGGCGCGCAGCTGTTCGGCGGTCGTGAAGCGATGGTCCTCGCCGCAGACGATCAGCACTTCGTCGCTCACCGGATGGCCGGTCGCGAGGCCGTCGAGGCGGCATGCGGTGGCCTGCAGCAGCGAATGTTCGCCGAGCAGCCCGATCAGTTGTTTCGGATAGTGCTCGCGCGACATCGGCCACAAGCGCGTGCCGGAGCCGCCGGCGAGGATCACCGGCTGCACCGCGACGCGCGAGCCGGCAGGCGCGGCGGCGGAAGAGGATGAGCGCGTATCGGCTGTCACGGCCGGAGCATTCATGATGGCACTCCATGATTGATGTCAGTGCCTGTCGTTGTAGCATGAAGTAAATCGACAATAAAACCGTGCGGCTCGCGCACTATTCAGTCGAGATTCGCATCGCGAAATTTTTCCCTGCACCGGATCGCGCAAATAAAAAATTAAAAAATAATTCGGCATGATCCCGCGCGACGCCCGCCCTGCAAGGGTCGGAAGACGGCGGCGCGTGCCGGTAATCCGGTGAATATCCACCCGGTCCGGGAAAAGATGCCGATATAAATCGCTCTCCGGTGCGCAAGAATTGCCGATTATTTTTCGAAATACTTGTGCGCTTGAGGCGCCAATTTCTTACCGCTTCAATAGCGTCATGCAACGTTTGAATCGAATGTGCGGCAGGGGCCGCGCAAGGAGCAGTTCGGCAAACGCCTGTTCAAAGAGGAAGCGAACATGTTGAGCGTGCTGGCGAGAATCATCGATATCGCGATGGTCGTGGCGGGGGCCGTGATCGCCGCCGCGCTGCACGACGGGCGCAGCGTCTGGCTCGACGACCTGCAGCGCACTATGGTGCTGTTCGACTGCGTGCTCGTCGTCGTGTTCTTCCCGGCGTTCGGGATCTACCAGTCGTGGCGCGGCAAGCGGCTGGTCGCGCTGATGGGGCGCGTCGCGTTCGCGTGGCTCGTGGTCGAGCTCGCGGGCATCCTGATGAGCTTCAGCTTCCATCAGTCGGGCGACCTGTCGCGCCTGTGGCTCGGCTACTGGGGGCTCGCGACGGTGGCGCTGCTCGCGGCGTCGAAGGCCGGCGTGCATGCGGTGCTGCGGCAGCTGCGGCGCGGCGGCTTCAACCATCGCGACGTCGCGATCGTCGGCGATGCGCCGGCGACGCGGCGGCTGATCGCGCAGATGCGCGCCCGCCCGGAAGCCGGCTTCAACCCGGTGTGCGTGTACGACGAAAGCGCGCCGGCCGGCGAGGCGACGCTCGACGGCGTGACGATCGAACGCAGCTTCGATGCGCTGGAGCGGCTCGTGCGCAGCCGCGCGATTCGCGAGCTGTGGCTCGCGCTGCCGATTTCGGAGGAGCCGCAGATCAGCCGGATCGTGCGGGTGTTCCGCCACGACTTCGTGAACATCCGCTTCATCCCGGACGTGCGCAGCCTGTCGTTCTTCAACCAGGAGGTGGTCGAGCTGCTCGGCGTGCCGGCGATCAACCTCGCGGCGTCGCCGATCACCGACGTGCGGATCATGCCGAAGTTCGTGTTCGACCGGCTGTTCGCGCTGGCGGCGCTCATGGCGCTCGCGCCGGTGATGCTCGCGATCGCGTGCCTGATCAAGCTGACGTCGCACGGGCCCGTGTTCTTCCGGCAGAAGCGCAAGGGCATCGACGGCAACGAGTTCGAGATCTACAAGTTCCGCTCGATGAAGGTGCATCAGGAAACGGCGGGCAAGGTCACGCAGGCGACCAAGAACGATGCGCGCGTGACGCCGGTCGGCCGCTTCCTGCGCCGCACGAGCCTCGACGAGCTGCCGCAGTTCATCAACGTGCTGAAGGGCGAGATGTCCGTCGTCGGCCCGCGCCCGCATGCGCTCGCGCACGACGACATCTACAAGGATCTGGTGAAGGGCTACATGTTCCGCTACCGGATCAAGCCCGGCATCACGGGCTGGGCGCAGGTCAACGGCTTTCGCGGCGAGACCGACCAGGTCGAGAAGATGATGGGGCGCGTGAAGCTCGATCTCTACTACATGCAGAACTGGTCGTTCTGGCTCGACATCAAGATCGTCGCGCTGACGCTGTGGAAAGGCTTTACCGGCAGCAACGCGTACTGAGCGCGGCTGCTTCATCCGGTTTCCGGTTTTCGAATCACTGGTCAAGAGGTCGACACATCATGAATCTGACTATCATCGGCAGCGGTTACGTAGGTCTCGTCACCGGCGCCTGCCTCGCCGACATCGGGCACGACGTGTTCTGCCTCGACGTCGATCAGCGCAAGATCGACATCCTCAACGACGGCGGCGTGCCGATCCACGAACCGGGCCTCAAGGAAATCATCGCGCGCAACCGCTCCGCGGGCCGCCTGCGCTTCTCGACCGACATCGAGGCCGCGGTCGCGCACGGCGACGTGCAGTTCATCGCGGTCGGCACGCCGCCCGACGAGGACGGCTCCGCCGACCTGCAATACGTGCTCGCCGCCGCGCGCAACATCGGCCGCCATATGACGGGCTTCAAGGTGGTGGTCGACAAGTCGACCGTGCCGGTCGGCACCGCCGAGCGCGTGCGCGCGGCGATCGCGGACGAACTCGCGAAGCGCGGCGAGGCACAGATGTTCTCGGTCGTGTCGAATCCGGAATTCCTGAAGGAAGGCGCGGCGGTGGACGATTTCACGCGGCCGGACCGCATCGTGATCGGCTGCGACGACGACGTGCCGGGCGAGCGCGCGCGCGAGCTGATGAAGAAGCTGTATGCGCCGTTCAACCGCAACCACGAGCGCACGCTGTACATGGACGTGCGCTCGGCCGAGTTCACGAAGTACGCGGCGAACGCGATGCTCGCCACGCGCATCTCGTTCATGAACGAGCTCGCGAACCTCGCCGACCGCTTCGGCGCGGACATCGAGGCCGTGCGGCGCGGGATCGGCTCCGACCCGCGCATCGGCTACCACTTCCTGTATGCGGGCTGCGGCTACGGCGGCTCGTGCTTCCCGAAGGACGTCGAGGCGCTGATCCGCACCGCGGACGAGCACGGCCAGTCGCTGGAGATCCTGAAGGCGGTGTCGTCGGTGAACGCCGCGCAAAAGCGCGTGCTCGCCGAGAAGATCGTCGCGCGCTTCGGCGAGGACCTGACGGGCCGCACGTTCGGCATCTGGGGCCTCGCGTTCAAGCCGAACACCGACGACATGCGCGAGGCGCCGAGCCGCGCGCTGATCGCCGAGCTGCTGTCGCGCGGCGCGCGCGTCACCGCGTACGACCCGGTCGCGCAGCGCGAGGCGCAGCGCGTGATCGCGCTCGATCTCGCGAGCCACCCGAGCTGGCTCGAGCGCCTCGCGTATGCGGACGACGAATCGCAGGTCGCGCGCGACGCCGATGCGCTGGTGGTCGTCACCGAATGGAAGGCGTTCAAGAGCCCGGACTTCGCCGCGCTCGGCCGGCTGTGGAAGTCGCCGGTGATCTTCGACGGCCGCAACCTGTACGAGCCGGAGACGATGACCGAGCAGGGCATCGAATATCACCCGATCGGCCGTCCGGGCTCGCGCCAGGCCGTCGCCGCACGCATTCCGGGCGCCGCGCGCGCGAACGCGTAAGGGCCGGATACACGCCATGTTCCGAAACATCCTGATCGTCTGCCACGCCAACGTGTGCCGCAGCCCGGCGGCCGAAATGCTGTTCAAGTCGCATGCCGCGGTGCGCGGCGGCCCGCGCGTGGCGTTCCACTCGGCGGGCGTCGACGCGAACGTCGGCGAAGGCATCGATCCGGTGATGCGCCGGCTGCTCGCCGAGCGGGGCGTCGACGCGACGACGCACCGCTCGCGGCGGCTCACGCGCAACCTCGTGCGCGAAGCCGACCTGATCCTCGTCAGCGAGCGCACGCAGATCGCGGCGGTCGAATCGGTCGACCCGTTCTCGCGCGGCAAGGTGCACCTGCTCGGCAAGTGGGAAGACGCCGAAATCGCCGATCCGCATGGCGGCCCCGAGGCCGACTATCGCGAAAGCTACTCACAGATCGAACGCCTGGTTCAAGGATGGCTGCAAAAACTATGCTGAATCGTACGCTGCGCCCCGTGGCGCTCGCCGTTGCGCTGACGACTTTCCTGTCGGCCTGCGCGACCGCGCCGGGCAACTATCTCGATGCGTCGCGCCTGAAGGAAGAGGAGCGCCAGACGCCGACCGAGACCTACCCGGTCCACTACATCGACGCGAAGCTGATCATGGATCAGCTCCAGCAGCAGCAACAGATGTCGCACCCGCTGCCGCCGTCGCGTTTCACCGATCCGTCGCAATACGTCTATCACATCGGGCCGCAGGACATCCTCGGCGTGACGGTGTGGGACCACCCCGAGCTGACGACGCCGCAGGGCCAGTCGTTCTCGAGCGGCGGCAACACGACGCAGACGGTGGCCGGCGCGCTGCAGCAGCCGTATACGTCCGCGCTGCCGGGTCAGGCCGATCCGTACGGCCAGACGGTCGGCGTCGACGGCACGATCTTCTTCCCGTTCGTCGGCCGCGTGCGCGTGGCGGGCAAGACGGTGATGCAGGTGCGTGAGGAACTTGCCACGGGCCTCGCGCGCTACGTGAAGAACCCGCAGCTCGACGTGCGCGTGCTGTCGTACCGCAGCCAGAAGGTGCAGGTGACGGGCGAGGTGAAGCAGCCGGGCCCGCTCGCGCTGTCCGACGTGCCGCTCACGCTGGTCGACTCGATCTCGCGCTCGGGCGGCTCGACCGGCGAGGCCGACCTGCAGCGCGTGCGCCTGACGCGCGGCGGCAAGCTCTACACGCTCGACGCGAACGGCGTGCTCGATCGCGGCGATATCACGCAGAACGTGATGCTGCAGCCGGGCGACATCGTCAACGTGCCGGACCGCAGCGACAGCCGCGTGTACATCATGGGCGAGGTGAAGACGCCGGTCGCGGTGCCGATGATGAAGGGCCGGCTGTCGATCGCCGACGCGCTGACGTCCGGCGGCGGCATCCTCGACACCGACGCGAACCCGCGCAAGATCTACGTGATGCGCGGGATGCGCGACAACCCGACCAAGCCGGAAGTGTTCCGCCTCGACATGACGCAGCCTGACGCGCTGATGCTGTCGAGCCGCTTCCAGCTGCAGCCGCTCGACGTCGTCTACGTGAGCACGGCGAGCTCGGTGCAGTTCAACCGCGTGCTGCAGCAGGTGCTGCCGACGATCCAGACGATCTTCTTCATGAAGCAGATCACGCGCTGACGCAGCGCGGGGCGGCTATTCGCCGGGGCGGCATGCGCGCCACGGCACCACTCAACCGGGAACGAATGGTGAACACGCAAGCGAAACATACCTACGCGGGCCTGGCGGTCAAGACCGAGGAAGAGGACGTCGTCCTCGGCCAGTTGCTCCAGGTGATCCTCGACGACATCTGGCTGCTGCTCGGCATCGCGGCGACCGTGATCGCGCTTGCCGGCGTGTACTGCTACATCGCGAAGCCGGTGTACCAGGCCGACGTGCACGTGCGGGTCGAAAGCAACGACAACACGTCGCAGGCGCTGACCCAGACGCAGACGGGCGCGGTGATCAACAGCGGCCCGCAGCAGGCGCCGACCGATTCGGAAATCGAGATCATCAAGAGCCGCGGCGTCGTCACGCCGGTGGTCGAGCAGTTCAAGCTGAACTTCTCGGTTACGCCGAAGACATTCCCGCTGCTCGGCAGCCTCGCCGCGCGGCTCGCGAGCCCGGGCGACCCGGCGAAGCCGTGGCTCGGCCTGCAGTCGTACGCGTGGGGCGGCGAAGTCGCGGACCTCGACGGGATCACCGTCGTGCCGGCGCTCGAAGGCAAGAAGCTGACGCTGACCGCGGGGCCGAACGGCACCTACTCGCTCGCCGACCAGAACGGCGGGCGGCTGCTCAGCGGCCGCGTCGGCGAATCCGCGCAGGGCGGCGGCGTGACGCTCACGGTGACGAAGCTGGTCGCGCGTCCGGGCACGCAGTTCACGGTGGTGCGCCAGAACGACCTGGACGCGATCACCGGGTTCCAGACGGGCATCCAGGTGTCCGAGCAGGGCAAGCAGACCGGCGTCGTGCAGATCTCGCTCGAAGGCAAGGATCCGGACATGACCGCCGCGATCGCCAACGCGCTCGCGCAGTCGTACCTGAACCAGCACGTAGTCGCGAAGCAGGCCGAGGCGACCAAGATGCTCGACTTCCTGAAGGGCGAGGAACCGCGCCTGAAGTCGGACCTCGAGCGCGCCGAGGCCGCGCTGACCCAGTACCAGCGCACGTCGGGCTCGATCAACGCGAGCGACGAGGCGAAGGTCTACCTCGAGGGCAGCGTGCAGTACGAACAGCAGATCGCCGCGCAGCGCCTGCAGCTCGCGTCGCTCGGGCAGCGCTTCACCGATTCGCATCCGCTCGTGATCGCCGCGAAGCAGCAGCTCGGCCAGCTTCAGGCCGAGAAGGACAAGTTCTCGAACCGTTTCCGCAGCCTGCCGGCCACCGAGGTGAAGGCGGTGCAGCTGCAGCGCGACGCGAAGGTCGCCGAGGACATCTACGTGCTGCTGCTGAACCGCGTGCAGGAGCTGTCGGTGCAGAAGGCGGGAACGGGCGGCAACATCCACCTCGTCGATTCCGCGCTGCGCCCGGGCGCCCCGATCAAGCCGAAGAAGGTGCTGATCCTGTCGGCGGCGGTGTTCCTCGGGCTGATCCTCGGCACGGGCGTCGTGTTCCTGCGCCGCAACCTGTTCCAGGGCATCGAGGATCCGGACCGCGTCGAGCGCACGTTCAACCTGCCGCTGTACGGGCTCGTGCCGGAAAGCGCCGAGCAGGTGCGGCTCGACGCGCAGGCCGCGAAGAGCGGCAACCGCACCCGGCCGATCCTCGCGAGCCTGCGCCCGAAGGACCTGAGCGTCGAAAGCCTGCGCAGCCTGCGCACCGCGCTGCAGTTCGCGCTGATGGACGCGAAGAACCGCGTGATCGTGCTGACCGGCCCGACGCCGGGCATCGGCAAGAGCTTCCTGACGGTCAACCTCGCGGTGCTGCTCGCGCACTCCGGCAAGCGCGTGCTGCTGATCGACGCGGACATGCGGCGCGGCGTGCTCGAGCGCTACTTCGGCCTGACCGCGCAGCCGGGCCTGTCCGAGCTGCTGAGCGACCAGTCGGCGCTCGAGGATGCGATCCGCGAGACGCCGGTGCAGAACCTGTCGTTCATCGCGGCCGGCACGCGCCCGCCGAACCCGTCCGAGCTGCTGATGTCGACGCGCCTGCCGCAATACCTCGAAGGTCTCGGCAAGCGCTACGACGTCGTGCTGGTGGATTCGCCGCCGGTGCTCGCGGTGACCGACGCGACGATCATCGGCCGCATGGCGGGCGCGGCGTTCCTGGTGCTGCGCTCGGGCATGCACACCGAAAGCGAGATCGCCGATGCGATCAAGCGGCTGCGCACCGCGGGCGTCGATCTGGAAGGCGGCATCTTCAACGGCGTGCCGCCGAAGACGCGCGGCTACGGCCGCGGCTATGCGGCCGTCCACGAATACCTGAGCGCCTGACCGGCAATGCATGGGACCGGCGCCGGCGCTGAAGCGCCCGCGCCGGTCGACAGGAGAAAACCGAAGATGAAGATTTCCGTGCTCGTTCCGACCTACCGGCGTCCGGCCGACCTGGCGCGCTGCCTGCAGGCGCTGCAGCGCCAGGCGCGGGCGCCCGACGAGGTGATCGTCGTCGCGCGCCCGGAAGACGATGCGACGCACGAGCGCCTCGCCGACCCGTCGGTCGGCGGCGCGCTGCCGCTGCAGGTGGTGCCGGTGGACGTGCCGGGGCAGGTCGCCGCGCTGAACAAGGGGCTCGACTCGGCGCACGGCGACATCGTCGCGATCACCGACGACGACGCCGCGCCGCGCCCCGACTGGCTCGCGCGCGTCGAGGCGGCGTTCGAGGCCGATCCGCGCGTGGGCGCGGTCGGCGGGCGCGACTGGGTCCACGAGAAAGGCCGCGTGCTCGACGAATCGCGCGAGCGCGTCGGCCAGCTCACGCTGTCCGGCAAGATCGTCGGCAATCATCACCTCGGCGTCGGCGGCGCGCGCGAAGTCGACATGCTGAAGGGCGCCAACATGAGCTACCGCCGCGCCGCGATCGAACGGCTGCGCTTCGACACGCGGCTGCGCGGCGCCGGCGCGCAGGTGCACAACGACATGGCGTTCAGCATGCGCGTGCAGCGCGACGGCTGGAAGCTCGTGTACGACCCGGCGATCGCGGTCGATCATTTTCCGGCCGAGCGCTTCGACGACGACCGGCGCGATGCCGCGTCGCTGAACGCGATCAGCAACGGCGCGTACAACCTGCACCTGATCCTGCGCGAGCACCTGCCGCTGGTGCGGCGCGAGATCGCGTGGTGGTGGTGGACGCTGGTCGGCACGCGCGTCTATCCGGGCCTTGCGCACCTGCTGCTGGCGCTGCCCGCCGCGCGGCGCGAGCGGGTGCGCGAGCACTGGCGCGCGGTGCGCCGCGGCGCCCGCGACGCGCGCCGCGCCAACCTTGCCCCCCACCGCGCGGCGATGCCGCCGGTGACGTCTTGAACGGGCCGCGCGCACGACGCGCGGCCGCCCCCGGAGGGCTCGCATGACCGCAACGAAAGTTCATGTCCATCTGTTTTACGGCGCCGATCCGCGCACGTACCGCAAGGGCGACGACATCGGCTGCCTGTACGGCTATCACCACGCGGAGTCGGACGAATTCCGGCTCAGCTATTCGCAGGACGCGCGCGAGAACCGCGTCGTCAGCCTCGCGCGCCGCGCGCTGAAGGCGGGGCTCGGTTTCGACGTCGTGCATGCGTGGCGCAATCGCGCGGCGCTGCTGAACACCGACGTGATCTGGACGCACACCGAGCAGGAACACCTCGCCGCCGCGCTGCTGCTCAAGCTCGCGGGCGCGCAGGGCAAACGCCCGCTGCTGCTCGCGCAAAGCGTGTGGCTGTACGACAAGTGGGCGAGCTACGGCTGGCTGCGGCGCTGGCTGTATCGCAAGCTGCTCGCGCGCGCCGACGTGCTGACGACGCTCGCGCGCGACAACGCGGAGCTGTGCCGCCGCTACCTGCAGCGCGATGCGCAGTTCGTGCTTTACGGGCTGAACACGCAGGATTTCCCGATCGGCGATCCGCGGCAGTGGCTGCCGAACCGGCCGCTGCGCATCGCGGCGATCGGCAACGACCGCGACCGCGACTGGCGCACCTTCCTCGCCGCGTTCGGCGGCGACGCGCGCTACGAGGTGCGGCTCGCGACGCGCCGCCGCGTGCCGCGCGAGTGGCACGCGCCGAACGTGACGATCGGCTCGGCGTCGGGGCTTGCCAAGCAGCACGAACTGTATGCATGGGCCGACCTGATCGTCGTGCCGCTGCGGCCGAACCACCACGCGTCGGGCATCACGGTGATGCTCGAGGCGGCTGCGGTCGGCAAGCCGATGATCGTGTCCGACGTCGGCGGGCTGCGCGACTACTTCCCGCACGACGCGGCCGCCTACGTGCCGCCGTTCGACGCGCAGGCGCTGCGCGAGGCGGCCGACCGCTTCGCGGCCGACCCGAGCTTCGCGCTGGCGACCGCGCGGGCCGCCGCCGCGCGCCTGCGCGAGCAGGACCTGACGACGCAGGCATTCGCCGCGCAGCACGTGCGGATCACCCGCGAGCTGCTGCGCCGGCACCGCACGCCGGCGCCGGCCGGCGCGGCGCTGCCGCTCGCGGATTCCCGGCCGTCGTCGCGATGAGCGCGGGTGTCATGAATACGTCGATTGCCGCCGCGCCGCCCGCGGGCCGCGCGCGCCGCTGGTTCGCCGAACCGAAGCACTGGGCCGGGCAGGCCGGGCTGTGGACCGTCACGGCCGTGCTGATCGCCGCGCACCAGGGCACGCTGCTGACGCTCGCGTTCCCGGCGCTGGCGATCGCGGTGGGCCTGTGGCTGTATTTCAAGAGCCCGGCGCGCTACGTCGGCTTCATGTGGTGGGTGTGGTTCCTGAGCCCCGAGGTGCGCCGTCTCGCCGACTGGTCGAAGGGCGCGTTCACGCCGACCAGCCTGATCCAGGTCGCGCCGCTCGCGGTGACGATGATCTGCGCGCTCGGCCTGGTGCGCCATTACCGCGCGCTCGCGCAGCGGCGCGGGATTCCGGTGCTGCTGATCCTGTTCGGGCTCGGCTATGCGTATCTGGTCGGCATCGTGTCGAGCGGCCTGATGGCGGCGACCTACGACCTCGCGAACTGGCTGTATCCGGTGCTGATCGGCTTTCACATCATGGTCCACGCGCGCGACTATCCCGAGTACCGCGACGTGCTGCTGTCCACCTTCATGTGGGGCATGCTCGTGATGGGCCTGTACGGGGTCGTGCAGTACTTCGTGATGCCGCAATGGGACGTGCTGTGGATGGTCGGCTCGCAGATGGGCTCGCAGGGCGAGCCGGTGCCGTACGGCGTGCGCGTGTTCAGCACGATGAACTCGTCGGGGCCGTTCGCGTTCGCGATGATGGGCGCGCTCGTGTTCGTGCTCGCGGCGCCGCAGAAGATTCGCTGGGTAGCGGGGGCGGCCGGCTTCATTTCGTTCGCGCTGTGTCTGGTGCGCTCGACGTGGGGCGGCTGGGTGATCGCACTCGCGATCCAGCTCGTGCAGTCGAACAACCGCGTGCGGATGCGGATTCTCGTCAGCGGGCTGGTGCTGGCCGGGCTGTGCGTGCCGCTGCTGACCGTCGGGCCGGTGGCCGACCGGCTCGGCGCGCGCCTGCAGTCGATCACGAACCTGAAGGACGACCGCAGCTACGACGACCGCAACAAGTTCTACGCAACCTTCGCGGAGACGGCATTCACCGACGTCGCCGGCGAAGGGATGGGCGCGACCGGCGCGTCGACCAAGCTGTCGAGCGACAGCGGCGAGCTCGGCAAGTACGGCAGCTTCGACAGCGGTGTGATGAACGTGCCGTTCGTGCTCGGCTGGCCCGGCACGCTGCTGTATCTGGCGGGCGTCGTGATGCTGCTCGGCCGCACGCTGCGCGCGGCGTTCAAGCTGCGCAAGGACAAGTTCGTCGGCGCCTGCCTGAGCCTGTGCCTGTCCGTGTTCGCGATGCTCGTGTTCACGAACTCGCTGATCGGCACCGGCGGGCTGCTGCTGTTTACCGCCATTTTTTCAATACTTTCCGCGGCGCACTGGCAGAAGACCCAGCGCCAGGTGGCCGCCGCGCGTCAACGGGGAGCCGACCATTGAGAATCGCGATCGTCACGCACGTCGTGCGTCATAACGACGGGCAGGGCCGCGTCAACTACGAAATCGCGCGCGCGGCGCTGGCCGAGAACTACGAGGTGACGCTCGTCGCGTCGCATGTCGCGCCCGAGCTGCTGGCCGACCACCGGGTGCGCTGGGTGCCGGTGAAGGTCGGCCGCTTCTGGCCGTCGAACCTCGTCAGGCAGCAGGTGTTCGCGCTGAAGAGCGCGTGGTGGCTGCGCACGCACCGCGCCGACTACGACGTGCTGCACGTGAACGGCTTCATCTCGTGGATCAAGGCCGACGTGAACACCGCGCACTTCGTGCACGGCGGCTGGTTCAAGAGCCCGTACTACCCGTTCGGGCCGGCCAAGGGCCTGTGGTCCGCGTACCAGTACGTGTACACGCGCGTGAACACCACGCTCGAACGCTGGGCATACCGGCGCTCGCGCGCGATCACCGCGGTGTCGCAGAAGGTCGCCGATGAAATCGCCGGGCTCGGCATCGACGCCGGCAAGATCAGCGTGATCTACAACGGCGTGGACGGCGGCGCGTTCGCGCACGCGCTGCCCGACCGCGCGGCGTTCAAGCTGCCCGCCGACGCGTTCCTGCTGCTGTTCGTCGGCGACCTGCGCACGCCGCGCAAGAACCTCGGCACTGTGCTGAAGGCGCTCGCGAAGCTGCCCGGCAACGTGCACCTGGCGGTGGCCGGCTACCTGCCGGGCAGCCCGTATCCGGACGAGGCGCGCGCGCTCGGGCTGGCGGGGCGCGTGCATTTCCTCGGGCTCGTCAAGAACATGCCGACGCTGATGCGCTCGGCCGACGCCTACGTGTTTCCGTCGCGCTACGAGGCGATGAGCCTGTCGCTGCTCGAGGCGATGGCGGCCGGCCTGCCGGTCGTCACCGCGCGCACGGCGGGCGGCGCCGAGATCATCACGCGCGAGTGCGGGATCGTGCTCGATGACCCGGACGATCCGGCCGCACTCGCGCAGGCGATCGGCTCTCTCGCGGCGTCGCGCGACACCTGCCGCGCGATGGGCGCCGCGGCGAGCGAACTGATGACCCGTTTCGGCTGGGCGCACATGGGCGCCCAGTACATTGCGCTTTACCGGCGCATCGGCCAACCCTCGCAGCCGAGCGCCTTCGAGCGCGTCGAGCATGCGGTCACGCAGGAGCAATCGTGATGTCTCTTTCCCCCCGGCCGATCAAATCGCTGCAAATCGGCATGCACTGGTTTCCCGAACGCGCGGGCGGCCTCGACCGGATGTACTACTCGCTCGTCGGCGCGCTGCCCGGCGCGGGCGTCGCGGTGCGCGGGCTCGTCGCGGGCTCCGAGCAGGTGGCGAGCGACACCGGCGGCGCGATCCGCGGTTTCGGCCCGGCCGAGCAGCCGCTCGCGCGCCGCATGCTCGCCGCACGCCGCGCGCTGCGCGACACGATCCGCACCGAGCGGCCCGACGTGATCTCGTCGCATTTCGCGCTGTACACGTTCCCGGGCCTCGACGTCACGCGCGGGATCCCGCAGGTCTCGCATTTCCAGGGGCCGTGGGCCGACGAGAGCCAGGTCGAAGGCGCCGCGTCGCTCGGGCAGCGCGCGAAACGCTATCTCGAGCAGGCCGTCTACGCGCGCTCGTCGCGGCTGATCGTGCTGTCGCAGGCGTTCGGCCAGATCCTGACGAGCCGCTATGACATCGATCCGGAGCGGGTGCGCGTGATTCCCGGCTGCGTCGACACCGCGCAGTTCGACACGCCGCTCACGCCCGGCGAGGCGCGGCACCGGCTGCAGCTGCCGCAGGATCGGCCGATCGTGCTCGCGGTGCGGCGGCTCGTGCGGCGCATGGGCCTCGAGGATCTGATCGACGCGATCGGCCGCGTGAAGCAGCGCCACCCGGACGTGCTGCTGCTGATCGCCGGCAAGGGCAAGCTCGCCGAGGAACTGCAGGCCCGCATCGACGCGGAGGGGCTGCAGAACAACGTGAAGCTGCTCGGCTTCGTGCCCGACCAGCATCTCGCGGCGCTTTACCGCGCGGCGACGGTCAGCGTCGTGCCGACGGTCGCGCTCGAAGGCTTCGGGCTGATCACCGTCGAGTCGCTCGCATCGGGCACGCCGGTGCTGGTCACGCCGGTGGGCGGCTTGCCGGAGGCGGTCGCGGGGCTGTCCGGCGACCTGGTGCTGCCCGCCACCGGCGCGGACGCGATCGCGGACGGGCTGGGCGCGGCGCTGTCGGGCGCGATCACGCTGCCCGACGAACTGGCGTGCAAGCGCTATGCGCGCGATCACTTCGACAATGCCGTGATCGCGCGGCGGGTCGCGGGCGTCTACGACGAGGCGATCCAGGCCGGTTGAGCGTGCCGCGTCAGCGCGCGCGCTTGCGCGTCGCCGCCCAGAACGCGAGCGCGGCGGCGCTCACCGCCGCGCCGAGCACGCAGACGCCGGTCCAGCCGGCGCGCGCATACACCAGCGTCGACGCGATCGCGCCGACGCCGCTGCCGACCGAATAGAACAGCATGTAGCAGCCGACCAGCCGCGCATGCGCGTTCGCATCCGGCTGCGCGTCGAAGATCAGGCTCTGGTTGACGACGTGAATCGCCTGCCCGCCGATGTCGAGCAGGATCACGCCGACGATCAGCAGCGCAATCGACGAAGGCGTGAACGCGAGCGGCAGCCACGACACCACGAGCAGCACCAGCGCCGCGCCCGTCGTCGCCTGCCCGAGGCCGCGGTCGGCGAGCCGCCCCGCGCGCGCGGCCGCCGCCGCGCCCAGCGCGCCGACGAGGCCGAGCGCGCCGATACCCGTATGCGACATGGCGTGCGGCGGCGCGCTGAGCGGCAGCACCATCGCGCTCCAGAAAATGCTGAGCGCCGCGAACATCAGCAGCGCGAGCGTGCCGCGCACCTGCAGCATGCGGTCGTGGCGCAGCAGCGCGCCCATCGACGCCAGCAGCGCCGCATAGCCGATGCGCGCGCGCGGCGCACCCGTATCGGGCAACAGCCGCAGCAGCACGACCAGCATCGCGATCGCGAGCGCCCCCGACACGAGATACACCGCGCGCCAGCCGGCGAGATCGGTCACGAGCCCCGCCAGCGAGCGCGCAGCCAGCAGGCCGATCACGACGCCGCCCTGCGCGGCGCCCACCACGCGGCCGCGCTCGCCTGCGCCCGCGAGCGTCGCCGAGCACGCGATCAGGCCCTGGGTCATCGCAGTGCCGAGCAGCCCGACGCCGGCCATCGCGGCCAGCAATTCGAGCCGCGACGACGATGCGGCCACGCCGGCGCACGCGGCCGCCAGCAGCACCAGTTGCACGGCGATCAGCCGTTTGCGGTTCAGCAGGTCGCCGAGCGGCACGACGAGCAGCAGCGCGAGCGCGCAGCCGAGCTGCGTCGCGGTGATCACGCCGCCCACCTCGGCATGCGCGATGCCGAAGTCGCGTGCGATCGCATCGAGCAGCGGCTGCGCGTAATAGACGTTCGCGACGCTCGCCGCGCAGCACACGGCCAGCAGCGCAATGCGGGCGGTCGACAGCCGGCCGCCTGCATCGGCCGTGTTCGCCGCATGGGTCGCGTTCGCCGAATTCCAGGATGAATCCATCGTTGTTCCTCACGCCAACTAGTTGCAAATTGAAAGTTGTTGGAGTGTAGGAAAAGAAATTTTAAAATGCAACTTGTTGGGGTGCGGGCGGCTGCCCGCGCGGCGTTTGCCGGAGTCGCCACGGTGGCGGCCGGCACGATAGCGGAGGGGAAGATGGCCAAACAGAAAAGTCTCGCGGATTCGCCGTGCCCGGTGGCGCGCGCGACCGACATCGTCGGCGACCGGTGGGCGCTGCTGATCGTGCGCGACGCATTCGACGGCGTGCGCCGCTTCGGCGATTTCCGCGCGAGCCTCGGCGTCGCGAGCAACATCCTGTCGGACCGGCTCAGGATGCTGGTGGAGGCAGGGATATTCAAGGCCGTCCCTGCGTCGGACGGCACCGCGTACCAGGAGTACGTGCTGACGAAGCAGGGCGAGGGGCTGTTTCCGGTGATCGTGCTGCTGCGCCAGTGGAGCGAGGCGAACCTGTTCGCGCGCGGCGAGCCGCATTCGGTGCTGATCGACCGCAAGACCGGCAGGGCGGTCCGCAAGCAGGCGCTGCGGCGCGAGGACGGCAGCGCGGTGAAGGCGGCGGAAACCGTCGTCAGGAAGGTCGGGGGCGACGGCGCGGCAAGCGCGCGGTGAATCCGGCCGGCCGGGGCAGGCGGGCGCCCCGGCCGGGCGTGCGCGGCGTCAGTCTCCCGGCGCCGTTGCCGGCGCGGCGCCGCGCTTGTCGAAGAAGTGGCCCATCAGCTTGAGCAGCGGCCGGCGCCGGTTGGTGACCGAGAACGCCCATTCGTGCTGCTGCGACGACGCTTCGGCCGACGCGATCGCGTCGACGAGCTGCTGCGCGCGCGGCAAGTCGTGCCACGGCAGCCACGGGTACGCGTGATGGACCACGTGGAGATTGAAGTTCAGGATCACCCAGCGCGACCAGATCGGCACGCTCGCGCAGCTGTGCGACACGACGTCCTGCTCCCAGAGCGGCGGGCGCTGCGCGTCATGGGCGAGCAGCGGAATCTCCGCGTGATGCGGCAGGTTGAGCATTTCGACGGCAAGCAGCAGCGTGAGCCACAGCAGTGCGGCGAAGGCGACGAGTTCGCCGAACACGCCCGACGCGAACGCGATCGCGCCGACGGCCGCGTAACCGATCAGGTAGGCGATCGCATACGCCCATTCCCGGTTCGGTTTCCCGCGCTCCGCGCGCGAGCGTTGCGGCTGGAACGACGCGATCCAGTGGCTGAAGATATGGTTGAACGCGATCATCGGGATCCAGTGCCGCCACATGAATTCGAGCGTGCGCGCCTCTTTTTCCGTCATCACCGAGAATTTCTCGATCATCTTCTTGTTTTCGGGGTCGCCGGTCGGATGCGCGGTCCACGCATGGTGGCCGAGGTGGCTTCTGCGGCGCGGCAGATACGGCAGGCCGATGATCCACGAGCAGACATGGCCGATGCCGTCGTTGACGAAGGCCACGCGCGACACGGCCGCATGCGTCGCCTCGTGCATGATCAGGTAGAAATGCAGCACGGCGAGCATGCCGACCAGGTAGGCCGGCACGCACCACCAGCCGCCGCTGTGCCACATCGCCCAGGCCACGGCGAGCAGCGCGAGATCGGCCAGCCAGAGCGCGATCGTTGCGGCGCCTGTCGGCCCTTGCGGCAATTGTTTCTTCACGGACAGCCATTCGTCTTTCGTCATTCGAACCTCAGTCGTTCCTCGGTATGGGTCAAGCAGAAAGCCCGGTCGTGCCGGGCCGATGCATCAGGCGGCCAGGATGTGGCGGCCGATATCCCGGTAAGCCGCATCGAATGAATCGATGTAGGCGTCGAGCCCGTTCTTGTTCGCGAAGCCGTGTTCGCGGCGCGCGAGCAGCACGCAGTCGTAGCGCGCGCCGCGGTGCCAGTGCCACGCCGGCAGATAGGCGGTCATCGCGAAGCCGATCTCGAGCATCGCCTTGACGAGGTCGAGCTTGTCGGCGAGCACGATCGCGCCCACGTACTGCTGCGAGCCGCCGTGCCGCGCGAGGAAACGGTGCAGGTCGCCGATCACTTCGTCCATCGTCGCGCTGTCGCCGCGTGCGTGCTGGCACAGGTAGATCGCGTCGACCCGCTCGTCCTGGCGATACGTGAACTGGTCGGAAAACAGGTCGCCGTGCCCCCAGAAGAACGTATTCGGATAGACGCCGACCGTCGCGCCGAGCCCGAGCGGCTCGAACACCTGCCGCCGCAGGAACGCGGATTCGCTGAATACCGGCGCGGCGGGCAGGTAATGCGGATGCCGGCCCGCGCCGAACGACCCGATCGCCACCGCGTGATGCTCGCGTATGCCGCGCACCATGTTCGGCGAGCCGTCGTGGCCGACGGGAATCACGTCGACGTAATTGCGCAGGGCCTGGAGCGACGCGTAATTGCGGGCAACCACGAAAGTCAGGTCGTGCGCCGAGGAGGGCATCGAATCGATGGCCGCCTGCATCAGCGCCGAGATGACGCCCATTTTCCGGTAATGCTGGGAAATCATGCCGCGGCCGAATTCCCACGAACGATTCTGAGCGTTGTAACTGACGCTCATGCAGCCGATCAGCGTGTCGATTTCCACTTCGGCGGCGAACCAGACTTCCGATCTGCTTGAAATCGCCTCGCGGACATAATGCTCATCGAGGCACGGATGCGACGAATCGCCATATTCCTTTTCGAATAGCGCGCAGATGCGACGGGCGTCGGCAACGGTCGCGCGGCGAATCCTGAATGTCACGGCATTTTCATTATTTCTGTCGATAAAACTTTCGGAAATAATGTTTTCTGAAGTGTGATTCATTTAAAAAATCAGATCGATTGATTGGCTCTCGATGAATATGGCGGAATATAAAGTGCGGCCGGGTAAATCGTCGCAGTTTGTAGCAAATTGTTACATATTGGATTGTTTAAGGATTGAGATTGTTTTTGTTTAAGTTGTATATACAATAAAGTTAATTATTTCGAGGGAAATAATACTGATTTTGCGGAGTCCGGATTTGATTCGCGATTGATTTTCGACGTGCCGAATTTCAACCGTGAGAAGCGAGAAGCGGGGGGACGAGAGGCAGGGCGGCCGGTGCGACGGCTTTTCAGTGACGATCGCCGCGCCAGCGGCCCGGCGCGATGCCGAACCGCTTCGTGAACGCGTGTGTGAACGCGCTCTGGTCGGAGAAACCGACCTGCCCGGCGATATCCGCGAGCGCATGCCGGCCGTCGGCGAGCAGGATCACCGCGGCGTCGAGGCGCAGCCGCTGCAGGTAGCGGTGCGGGGTTTCGCCGAATGCGTCGACGAACAATTGGTGGAAGCGGCGCATGCCGTAGCCGCAATGCTCGGCGAGGTCGGCGATGCGCAGCGGCTCGGCGAGCCGCGCGCGCAGCCATTGGTCGATGCGCGCGAAATCGAGGCCCGCCGCGGGCGCCGCGAGGCGGCCGTCGCCGAGCAGGGCGCCGCACAGCCGCGCGGCGGCCTGCCACTGGAAGCGATGTGCGGCGGCGCGTTGCGCGTCGCCGGCCGGCGCGTCGAAGCGCGCGGCGGCCGCCGCGACCTGCGCGACGAGCGCGGCGAGGCGCGGATCGATCGACACGGCGCGCGCGCCGTCGAACAGCCGCTGCGGCACCGCGAGCGATGCCGCGGGCAGGTCGAGCACGAGCTGGCGGTTTTCGCCGAGGCCCGCGTAGTCGTGGCGCGAGCCGGCCGGAATCAGCCACGCGCCATGCCGGTCGATGCGCTGGCCGACGCCGTCCACCGCCATCACCATCGCGCCGTCGAGGCCAACCACGACCTGGTGAAAGTCGTGCACGTCCGACGCTTCCGACGCGTCGTAGCGGCGCAGCGCAATGGCGGGGGACGCGATGGTTTCCATCGGGCGGACGGCGTTCGGTTGCGTCAGACGTCGAGCAGCTCGACTTCGAACACGAGCGTCGCGTTCGGCGGAATCACGCCGCCTGCGCCGCGCGGGCCGTAGCCGAGTTGCGGCGGGATCGTCAGGCGGCGCACGCCGCCGACCTTCATGCCCTGCACGCCTTCGTCCCAGCCCTTGATGACCATGCCGCCGCCGAGCACGAACGCGAACGGGTCGTTGCGGTCCTTGCTCGAATCGAACTTCTGGCCGTCGGTGAGCCAGCCGGTGTAATGCACGCTGACCGTTTGACCGGCTTGCGCCTCGGTGCCCGTGCCTTCGGTGAGATCTTCGTACTTGAGGCCCGAATCGGTCGTGATGACTGCCATGACTACTCCTGAGTGGGGTTGGGTGAAACCGTCATTGTAGGCGAGCGCGCGCACCGCCGCCGCTGCAGGCGTGGTGCTCGACGGGCGCGTTTGAATCGGGTGCAGGCGGGCCGACCCGCACCGCGCGCGTGCGATGCATGCGCGCGTATGAATTTGCTTCGCGGCGGCGGCGATGCCGGTCGTGCGTCGGCTTGCGCGACGCGCGCGCTGCCTGCATCCGGCGGGCGCCGACAGGCGCCGCGGCAGGGCCCGCCGGCCGGCCGCCGATGCCCGATCGCGTTCGAATTCCCGCCTGCGTTCGCGTCATTTGCACACCGGCTTTTCCGTCGTATTCCCTGCAAGGTGTTTGGAAGCGCGCATCTATCGCGCGGCTTGCATGTGCGCGTCGCCGCGGCCTATCTTTACATCTGTCAATGTCAAGATTATCGATGTCGCGAACCGGCGCAATGCCCGCCGCGACCGGAGACGAACAACATGAAATCAGCCGCTTCCGCCGCCGCGGCCGAGGTGATGCCGGTGCGTCGCGACCTGCGCTTCGACCTGCCGGTCGAGCGCGCGAAGAACTGGCACGGCAAGGGCCCGCACGTGACCCATTTCTTCAACGCGCTGTCGCTGCTGTTTCCGGCGGGCGAGCGTTTCTTCATGGATTCGGTGCGCAATTACCGCGACCGCCTCGACGATCCGCTGCTCAGGCAGCAGGTGCTCGGCTTTATCGGCCAGGAAGCGATGCATACGCGCGAGCACGTCGAATACAACGAGCTGCTGCAGGCGAACCGGCTGCCCGCGCGCAAGCTCGACAAGCGCGTCTGGTGGGTGCTCGACTACGTGAAGCGCACGCTGCCGCATTCGGTGCAGCTCGCGCATACGGTCGCCGCCGAGCACTACACCGCGATGCTCGCGGACTGGATCCTGCGCGACCCGTCGCGGCTCGCCGGCTCGGTCGACGGCTACCGGCAGATGTGGATCTGGCATGCGCTCGAGGAAACCGAGCACAAGTCGGTGTCGTTCGACGTGTGGAACGCGGCGATGAAGCCGGGCCTGCGGCGCTACCTGATCCGCGTGGGCGTCTACGCGGTGACGACGCTGACGTTCTGGCCGACGGTGTACCTGATGCACCGCGCGCTGCTGTCGCGCGACCCCGACGCGAAGCGGCAGCGCGTGCGCGGCACGCTGAGCATGATCGCGTTCCTGTACGGGCCGCGCCGGGGGCTGTTTCCGCGCATTGCGGGCGAATGGCTGAGCTTCTTCCGGCCCGGTTTCCATCCGTGGGACCATGACAACCGCCATCATCTCGCGCGGGTCGATGCGCTCGTCGCCGCGTATGGCGGGCACGACGCCGCACCGCCCGGGCGCGGCCGCGCGAACGTGCCGGCGCCGCTGACGTCGGGCCGCTGACGTTGGGCCATTGCTGGGCCCTTGACGTCGTCATATTGCAAACGGGCAGGGCGCCGTCGTGTTGCGCCCGCATGTCAGCCGGGTGCATCAGACGATTGACCTCGATCAACCGGATCGGCGGGCGCGCCGCCGCGCCCATGCGGAACCGTTCCGACCCGAAATCGGGCTTCGCCGGCACGAGATGTGCGGCATGGGTGCGGCGCGGGCATCGTGCCGCCGCGCCAGCCCGTTTCGCGCCCACCCCGCCACCGGGATAACACCCATCTAGCCGCATCGCGCCGGCGCCGATATACCGCTCAAGGCAGGCTTCGCACCGACGCGATTATTGCGGCGGGTATTTTATTCAGACGGAAATCCGGCGAATATGTCGGTATGACCGTCTGGTCCGTCGCGTGCCGCGGCGGGAATCCGAAGCGCGATACCAACGCTAAGCGGGGAACAACGATGGCTTCAAAGTCACCCGAGCCAACCAGGGACGCGGCATCCACGGCATTCGGCGTGCCGCCGGTGTCCATCACGGCGCCCGAAGCGGGGCGCAAGCTGTTCGTGATCGCGCGCTCGCCCGAAGAGCCGCTGCTCGAGCAGTTGCGCTCGCTCGGCTGGGAAATCACGATCGCGAAGACCGCCGGCACCGCGCAGAACATGACGTCCGGCGTGGGCGTGGCCGCCGGCCTGATCGACTTTACCGGCTTCACGTCGCGCGATTTCCCCGCGTTGAAGGCGTGCCTGAGCCAGCCGGCGATCGGCTGGATCTCGATCGCGCGGGCCGGCGTGACGATCAGCCCGGTGGTGCGCGAACTGATTCGCAGCTACTGCTTCGACTACGTGACGCTGCCGCTTCCGTATGAATGGATTTCCCACGTGCTCGGCCACGCGCGCGGCATGGCGGCGCTCGACCGCGTCGACGGCGCGGCCTATGCGGCGTCGATCGGCGAGCACGGGATGATCGGCAACTGCGAGGCGATGCAGCAGCTGTTCAGCACGATCCGCAAGGTGGCCAAGACCGATGCGAGCGTGTTCATCTCCGGCGAATCCGGCACCGGCAAGGAACTCACCGCGCTCGCGATCCACGAGCGCTCCAGCCGCGCGAAGGGCCCGTTCGTCGCGATCAACTGCGGTGCGATTCCGCATCACCTGCTGCAATCCGAACTGTTCGGCTACGAGCGCGGCGCGTTCACCGGCGCGAGCCAGCGGCGCGCCGGGCGGATCGAGGCGGCCAACGGCGGCACGCTGTTCCTCGACGAGATCGGCGACATGCCGCTCGAAAGCCAGGCGAGCATGCTGCGCTTCCTGCAGGAAGGCAAGATCGAACGGCTCGGCGGCCAGGAATCGATCCCGGTCGACGTGCGGATCATCTCGGCGACGCACGTCGATCTCGACGGCGCGGTGGAGGGCGCGCGGTTCCGCGCGGATCTCTATCACCGGCTGTGCGTGCTGCGCATCCACGAGCCGCCGCGGCGCGCGCGCGGCAAGGCCATCGACATCCTCGCGCACTACGTGCTGCAGAAATACAAGGCCGACAGGGCCGCAAGATCAGCGGCTTCACGT
>Ga0157367_1000110_pt1 | contig 40355 bp, 33 predicted proteins | sample AttbisABBM2_FD_113142 | JGI IMG/M metagenome (GOLD analysis project Ga0157367, IMG submission 113142) | Fungus gardens microbial communities from leaf cutter ant in Botucatu, State of São Paulo, Brazil - Atta bisphaerica ABBM2 | ecosystem: Host-associated > Fungi > Mycelium > Unclassified ... | reverse complement strand
GCGAGCTGATGCGCAAGCTCGGGAAGAAGCAGCTGACCGTGCAGCTCGAACACCCGCTTACGGCCGTGCCGGCCGAACTCGCCGCGTTCGGGCTCGAACGCGCTGACGATGGCGCCGCGCTCGTCTATACGTACGACTCGCAGCGCGACGACGCGAGCATCGCGAAGCTGATCAATGCGCTCGGCTCGGCCGGCATCGGCTTTCGCGACCTGCATACGACGCAGAGCTCGCTCGAGGATATTTTCGTCAGCCTGATCGACAACCGCCGCAACGGCGCACAAGGGGCGTAACGCACATGGCGAACTGGAATTTCCACGGCATCCGCGCGATCTATCGCGCCGAAATGGCCCGCACGCGCCGCACGCTGATGCAAAGCATCATCGCGCCGGTGATCTCGACGTCGCTGTACTTCGTCGTGTTCGGTTCGGCGATCGGCTCGCGCATCAGCGACGTGAACGGGATCGGCTACGGGTCGTTCATCGTGCCGGGCCTCGTGATGCTGTCGCTGCTGTCGCAAAGCATCTCGAACGCGTCGTTCGGCATCTACTTCCCGCGCTTCACCGGCACGATCTACGAGATATTGTCCGCGCCCGTGTCGTACTGGGAGATCGTGATCGCGTATGTGGGCGCGGCCGCATCGAAGTCGCTGCTGCTCGGGCTGATCATCCTCGCGACGGCCGGGCTGTTCGTGCCGCTGCACATCCTGCATCCGTTCTGGATGGTGCTGTTCCTCGTGCTGACGTCGATCACCTTCAGCCTGTTCGGCTTCGTGATCGGCATCTGGGCCGACAGCTTCGAGAAGCTGCAGCTCGTGCCGCTGCTGATCATCACGCCGCTCACGTTCCTCGGCGGCAGCTTCTATTCGGTCGACATGCTGCCGCCCGCCTGGCGCATCGTCACGCTGTTCAACCCGATCGTCTACCTGATCAGCGGCTTCCGCTGGTCGTTCTACGGGCTCGCCGACGTGCACGTCGGCATCAGCCTCGCCGCCACCTCGCTGTTCCTGATCGTGCTGCTCGCGATCGTCGCGTGGATCTTCCGCACCGGCTACCGGCTGAAGAACTGATGCGCGCACGCGTCGCGGCCGTGACGCATTTGGCCAAGCCCGCGACGCTTTTCCTCCGATGCAGCCAATTGTGGTCGCGTCTACTGAAGAGCAGAGGCCTTGAAGCACCCCGCTTCGAGGCCTTTTCTCTTCCGCAGAGGACGCCATGCCCGCCACCGCCTCCATCACGCGCGCCAGCGCGGCCGCCCGGCTCGAACGTCTGCCGTTCTCCGGGTATCACAAGCTGATCTTCTTCATCATCGCGATCGCGTTCTTCTTCGACTCGGTCGACCTCGGCACGATGACCTTCGTGCTCGGCTCGATCAAGAAGGAGTTCGGGCTGTCGACCGCCACGGCCGGGCTGGTGGCGAGCACGAGCTTCTTCGGGATGGTGCTCGGCGCGGCGGTCGCGGGCCTGCTCGCCGACCGCTTCGGCCGCCGCCCCGTGTTCCAGTGGAGCATGGTGCTGTGGGGCGCGGCGTCGTACCTGTGCTCGACCGCGCAGAGCGTCGACGCATTGATCGTCTATCGCGTGCTGCTCGGCATCGGCATGGGCATGGAGTTTCCGGTCGCGCAGACGCTGCTGTCGGAATTCGTGCCGACCGCGAAGCGCGGCCGCCTGATCGCGCTGATGGACGGCTTCTGGCCGCTCGGCTTCATCACCGCCGGCATCGTGTCGTACTTCGTGCTGCCGCAGTTCGGCTGGCGCACCGTGTTCGCGCTGCTCGCGATTCCGGCCGTGTTCGTGCTGGTGGTGCGCCGGCTCGTGCCGGAATCGCCGCGCTGGCTCGAGCACGCAGGCCGGCTCGGCGAGGCCGACACGGTGATGCGCGAAATCGAGGCGAAGGTGATGCGCTCGGCCGGCGTCGCGACGCTGCCGCCGCCGGCGCGGCTCGCACCGGCCCCGGCGCCGCGCGGCCGCGGCGCGCTGCGCGAAATCTGGAGCGGCGCGTATCGCCGCCGCACGGCGATGGTGTGGCTGCTGTGGTTCTTCGCACTGCTCGGCTTCTACGGGCTCACGTCGTGGCTCGGCGCGCTGCTGCAGCAGGCCGGCTTCGAAGTCACGAAATCGGTGTTCTACACGGTGCTGATCTCGCTCGGCGGCGTGCCGGGCTTCCTGTGCGCGGCGTGGCTCGTCGAGCGCTGGGGGCGCAAGCCGACCTGCATCGCGTCGCTGCTCGGCGGCGGCGCGATGGCGTATGCGTACGGGCAAAGCGCGCTGTACGGCGGCAGCACGACGCTGCTGATCGGCACGGGCCTCGCGATGCAGTTCTTCCTGTTCGGGATGTGGGCGGCGCTGTACACGTACACGCCCGAGCTGTACGGCACCGGCGCGCGCGCGACGGGCTCGGGCTTCGCGTCGGCGATCGGGCGCATCGGGTCGCTGATCGGGCCGTACGTGGTCGGCGTGGTGCTGCCGGTGTTCGGCCAGGGCGGCGTGTTCACGCTCGGCGCGCTGTCGTTCGCGGCGGCGGCGCTCGCGGTGTGGACGCTCGGGATCGAGACGAAGGGCCTCGCGCTGGAGGAACTGGCGTCCGGCGATGAAGCGGGTGACGGCGGGCGCTATGCGCCGGCGGTGGACAAGGTGTCGTGACCCGGACACGCCGTCGGGCAGCGGGCCGGCTGCCGCAGCCACCGGCCCGCGACGAACACCCGGGGCCCCGGCCCCGCTGCACGCCGCGCTTTCGCGGCTGACATCACCCGACGCTGAACACCGACACCGCGGTCCGCAGCCGCGCGGTCTGTTCGTCGAGCGACGACGCGGCGGCCGCGGCCTGCTCGACGAGCGCCGCGTTCTGCTGCGTGACCTCGTCCATCTGCGTGACCGCCTTGCCGACCTGCTCGATGCCGGTGCTCTGCTCGTCGGATGCCGCGGTGATCTCGCCCATGATGCCGGCGACATGGCGGATCGACTGGACGATGGCCGTCATCCGGTCGCCCGCGACGCCGACGAGCTGGCTGCCGTGGCCGACCTTCTCGACCGACGCCTGGATCAGCGACTTGATGTCCTTCGCGGCGGCGGCGCTGCGCTGCGCGAGCGAGCGCACTTCCGACGCGACGACCGCGAACCCGCGCCCGCCTTCGCCGGCGCGCGCCGCCTCGACCGCCGCGTTCAACGCGAGAATGTTGGTCTGGAACGCGATGCTCTCGATCACCGACGTGATGTCGGCGATCTGGTCCGACTGCTGCGCGATCTGCTGCATCGTCGCAACCACTTCCTGCACCGCCTCGCCACCGCGCTCGGTCGCGTCGGCCGCGGTCGAGACGAGCCCGTTGGCCTGCCGCGCATTGTCGGCGTTCTGCTTCACCGTCGCCGTGATCTGCTCCATGCTCGCGGCGGTCTGCTGCAGCGACGCCGCCTGCTCCTCGGTGCGCTGCGACAGGTCGAGATTGCCCCGCGCGATCTCGCCCGTGCCGATCGCGATCGAGTGCGTCGCGGACTGGATTTCAGCGATCATCCCGACGAGCGCCGCCCTCATCTCCGCGAGCGCCGCCAGCAGGCTGCCCGGCGCGGCCTTCGCCGCATCGAGCTGCACGTTCAGGTTGCCGGTCGCGATCGCGCGCGCGATCCGCGTCGCCTGCGCGGGTTCGCCGCCGAGCGTGCGCGTGATGCTGCGCAGGATCGCCCACGCGATTGCGGCGAGGCCGGCCGCGATGCCGAGCGCAATCGCGCCCAGCAGCACCGCGAACTTCGAGAACGCGGCATCGATGTCGTCGTAGAAGAAGCCGGTGCCGATCCACCAGTCCCAGTCCGGGATCGCCACGACACCTTGCAGTTTCGGCTCGGGTTCGCCCTCCGGGGTGCGCTTCACGAGCACGTCGACGAGCGCGAAATGCGATTGCGCCATCCCGGCGCGGTACGCGTCGCGGTCGAGCAGACCATCGGGCGTGTGGTTGCCGTTGGCCTTGGTGCCGATGAACTTCGCGTTCGGGTGCACGAGATTGACGCCGTCGGCCGTCGTGACCCAGTAGTAGCTCCGCGTGTTCGTGTTGAGCCGGGAGAGCGCCTCCTTCGCCTGCTGCTGCGCCTGCTCGCGCGTCAGCGCGCCGCTCGTCTGCAACTCGCGGTACGCGTTGACCAGGTGCTCGGCTTTCGTCAACAGGATGACGATTTCCTCGCGGCGGCTGTCGATCAGCGCGGAGCGCAACGTATGCAGCGCCGTCGCGGCCAGCAGCACGACGCCCAGCAGCGCCGCCGCGACGAGCAACAGCAGTTTCGTGGAAAGCCTCATGCGCACGCCTCGATGTGTTAACTATCCGGTACGGATAACGACGTTCGCGACGAAGACTTGAGCGGCGGCGCACCCGCGTAAACCCGCAATCCTGAACCCGCCGGGGCTTCGGGCGATCATCCATGCCCGTGGTCGAACCGACGATCGCGCAAATTCTTCCCGAGCGGATGTCGATTTCCGGCATCCTGATCCGTCGTAGCGTCGGAACTGCCCGTCGACCGCATGCGCCGTCGGCGGGCACCCGCCCTGCCCCTTTCAAGGAGAAACGAAAATGCGCGTGATGGTCATCATCAAGGCGACCAGCGAGTCCGAAGCCGGCCAGATGCCGGATACCGAGCTGCTGACCGCGATGGGCAAGTACAACGAGGAACTGGTGAAGGCGGGCGTGATGCTCGCCGGCGAAGGGTTGCACCCGAGCTCGCGCGGCAAGCGCGTGCGCTTCGCGGGCGCGAGCCGCACCGTGACCGACGGGCCGTTCGCGGAAACCAAGGAGCTGATCGCCGGCTTCTGGCTGTGGCAGGTGAAATCGATGGACGAGGCGGTCGAATGGGTGAAGCGCTGCCCGAACCCGATGCACGGCGAATCGGAGATCGAGATCCGGCGCGTGTTCGAACCGGAGGACTTCGGCGCGGAATTCACGCCGGAACTGCAGGAGCAGGAAGCGCGGCTGCGCGCGGGCATCGAGGCCGCGCAGAAGAAGCACTGACGGCAGCGGCGCGGCACGGGCGCTGCCCGCCGCGCCCGTCCTCACCCGCTGGCCGCCTTGCCGCCGACGCCGGCCTGCAGCCCGCGCGGCCACGGCGAGTGCGGCAGCAGCGCGAAGCTCACGTTCACCTGGCCGCCGAGGCTGGAAATCCGCATCGCGCCGGCGCCGCGGGTGCGGGTCAGGCAGCCGAGGTGGGACGACGCCGTGCCGGCCATGCCGAGCTGGCACGTCCACGCGAGGGTCGCCTCGCGCCGCCCCGCGTCGCTGAAGCCGATCAACCCGCTCCATTCGCTCGGCCCCGCGCTGAGGCCCGGCACGAATTCGGCATGACGAATCCCCATCGGCTGCCAGCGGCAGCGGCCCGGCTCGTAGCGGTCGAGAAAGAAGCGGATTTCGAAATGCGTCTGGCCGGCCGGCAGGCGGACGTTGTCGGTGATGAGCTGCGGCACGTCCGGTGCGCCGGTCACCCGCCCGAGCAAGGTCTGGGACCGGCAGCGCGGCTCGGTGGACGCGAAGTCGATGCCGAGCCACAGCTCGACTTTCGGATCCTTGCTGCCCTGGATGACGAGCACGCGTTGCGGATCGTCCGTCTCCATCGGGCGATCCGACAGCGCGTTGTGCTGTGCCTCGACATGCGCGTCGAAGCGCAGCGGCGGCTCGTCGGCGGACGCCCGGCCGGGGCCCGCGGCGAACCACCCGATGAGCACGAGCACGAGATGAGCGCGCGGTGACATGGCTCCCCCCATTTGGCGGTGCTTCCCCCGACCGGCGTCGTGTGTTGTCCCGGAGCCGCCCGACGCGCACGCCGCGCAGGCGTCGGCCCGGCTTGTGTCGCCGATGATCCATTGTGAGCGGCGGCCGGCGGCGCCGTAAAGCTGGGACGAACCCCTGAGCGGACGCGCGCCGCCTGCGCTATCGCCGCATTTTCGGCGCGAGCTGCGTCGACTCGCGCGCAAGTGCGACGAACGCCGCCAGATAGTCGATCGCGCCATCCGCTTCCCGCGTGCCCAGGAAGATCTGCTTCGCGATCCCGTGGCGGCCGAGCTTGACGGGCGTTACCGGGATCCGGTCCGCGTATTCGTCGGCGAGCCATCGCGGCAGCGCGGCCACGCCGCGCCCGCTCGCCACCATCTGCAGCATGATGTCGGTCGTCTCGATCACCTTGTGGCGCTTCGGCACGACCCCGGCCGGCGTCAGGAACTGGTTGTAGATGTCGAGACGATCGGTCTCGACCGGGTAGGTGATCAGGATCTCGTCGGTGAGCTGCGCGGGCTCGACGTGCGTGACGCCCGCCAGCCGATGCGTTTCGGCGACCACCAGCACCTGCTCGTAGTCGAACACCGGATCGAAGCGCAGCCCTGGGCGGTTCAGCGGATCGGGGGTGACGAGCACGTCAATGTCGTAGCCGAACAGCGCGCCGATGCCGCCGAACTGGAACCGCTGCTTCACGTCCACGTCGACGTCCGGCCATTGGGCCAGATACGGCGACACCACCTTCAGCAGCCACTGGTAGCACGGGTGGCACTCCATGCCGATGCGCAGCGTGCCGCGCTCGCCGTCGGCGTATTGCTTCATGCGCGCCTCGGCATGCTCGAACTGGGGCAGCAGCCGGTTCGCCAGCGCCAGCAGGTATTGCCCCGCCTGCGTGAGCCGCAGGCTGCGCCCTTCCCGATCCCAGATCGGCGTGCCGAGCTGCTGCTCGATCTTCTTGACGGTATGGCTGAGCGCCGACTGCGTCAGGTACAGCGCGCCCGCCGCCGCCGTCAGCGAGCCCTGCCGCTCGACCTCGCGAATGATGACCAGATGGATCCGTTCCAGCATGTCGGTGACTCGCTTGCCTCGTTCATGAAAAAATCTAATCGATGAATGAAATAATGCCATTTTATTTCATGAACCGGAAATCCTATCATCGCTGCCATCCCTTTCAACCACCGCTTTCAATCCACCGGAACGGCAGCCCATATGGTCAGCACACACAATCTCGGCTTCCCGCGCATCGGCGCCCAACGCGAACTGAAGTTCGCGCTCGAACGCTACTGGAAGGGCCAATCGTCGCGCGACGAACTCACGGCAGCGGGCGCGCAGCTGCGCCGGCGCCACTGGGCGCACCAGCAAGGGCTCGACCTCGCGCCGGTCGGCGACTTCGCGTTCTACGACCAGGTGCTCGACATGAGCTTCACGCTCGGCAACCTGCCGCAACGCGTGCAGGGCTTTCACGGCGACCCGCTCGACAACTATTTCCGCGTCGCGCGCGGCCGCTCGGCGCAGTCGGGCGACGCGCACGACGCGTGCTGCGGCGGCGTGGCCGCGGGCGAGATGACGAAGTGGTTCGATACGAACTATCACTACATCGTCCCCGAGTTCACCGCGGACACGAACTTCACGCTCGACCCGTCGCGGCTCCTCCAGCAGCTCGGCGAAGCCCACGCGCTGGGCGTGAAGGCCAAGCCGGTGATCATCGGCCCGGTCACGTACCTGTGGCTCGGCAAGGCGAAGGACGATTCGTCGCGCCTCGCGCTGCTGCCGAAGCTGCTGCCGGTGTACGGCGCGCTGCTGGACACGCTGACCGCGCAGGGCGTCGAGTGGGTCCAGATCGACGAGCCGGCGCTCGTCACCGAGCTCGACGACGAATGGCGGCAGGCGTTCCGCACCGCGTACGAATCGCTCGAAACGCGGCGCATCAAGCTGCTGCTCGCCACCTACTTCGGCCCGCTGCGCGAGAATCTCGCGCTCGCGTGCTCGCTGGCGGTCGACGGCCTGCACGTCGACGCGATCCAGGCACGCGACGAAGCCGCGACACTGGCGCGCGAGCTGCCGGCCGAACGCGTGCTGTCGGTCGGCGCGATCAACGGCCGCAACATCTGGAAAACCGACCTCGCCGCGACGCTCGACTGGCTCGAGCCGCTCGCGCAGCAGCTCGGCGAGCGCCTGTGGCTCGCGCCGTCGTGCTCGCTGCTGCACGTGCCGGTCGACCTGTCGAGCGAGCAGCAGCTCGATCCGGAGATCCGTTCGTGGCTCGCGTTCGCGCTGCAGAAGCTCGACGAACTGAAGGTGCTCGCATCCGCGCTGAATCGCGGCCGCGCGTCGGTCGCGGCGGAGCTGGCCGACAACGCGGCCGCGATCGCGAGCCGGCGCGCGTCGCCGCGCGTGCACAACCCGGCCGTCAAGGCTGCGGTCGAGCGCATCACCGCCGCGCTCGGCCGCCGGCAGAGCCCGTATGGCGTGCGCGCGCCGAAGCAGGCCGCACGGCTGAAGCTGCCCGCGTTCCCGACCACCACGATCGGCTCGTTCCCGCAGACCGCCGAGATTCGCCAGGCACGCAGCCGGTTCAAGGCCGGCGCGCTGGACGCGGCCGGCTACAAGGCCGCGATGCAGGCGGAAATCGCGCGCAGCGTGCGCGAGCAGGAAGCGCTGAAGCTCGACGTGCTGGTGCACGGCGAGGCCGAGCGCAACGACATGGTCGAGTATTTCGGCGAGCAGCTCGACGGCTATGCGTTCACGCAGTTCGGCTGGGTGCAGTCGTACGGTTCGCGCTGCGTGAAGCCGCCGCTGCTGTTCGGCGACATCAGCCGCCCGAAGGCGATGACCGTCGAGTGGATCACGTATGCGCAGTCGCTCACGACGAAGCCGATGAAGGGCATGCTGACCGGCCCGGTGACGATCCTGAACTGGTCGTTCGTGCGTGACGACCAGCCGCGTTCGGTGTCGTGCCATCAGCTCGCGCTCGCGATCCGCGACGAGGTGCTCGACCTCGAGCAAGCCGGCGTGCGCGTGATCCAGATCGACGAAGCGGCGCTGCGCGAGGGCCTGCCGCTGCGCCGCGCGCAGTGGAACGACTACCTGCAATGGGCGGTGGAGTCGTTCCGCATCGCCGCGAACGGTGTGCGCGACGACACGCAGATTCACACGCACATGTGCTATTCGGAGTTCAACGACATCATCGCGTCGATCGCCGACATGGATGCCGACGTGATCACGATCGAGACGTCGCGCTCGGATATGGAACTGCTCGATGCGTTCGACGATTTCAAGTATCCGAACGAGATCGGGCCGGGCGTGTACGACATTCACTCGCCGAACATCCCGAGCCAGGCGCACATCGTCGCGCTGATGAAGAAGGCGGCCGAGCGCATTCCGGCGGAGCGCCTGTGGGTGAACCCCGATTGCGGCCTGAAGACGCGGCAGTGGGCGGAAGTGGTGCCGGCGCTGACGAACATGGTCGCCGCTGCTGGCGCGCTGCGCAGCGAGTTGCGGTAACGCGCCGCGAGCACCGCGCCACTCGGCGAGGGCGCGCCCGAACCGGTGAATTGACGTAGCCCCCTTCATAACGTATCGTTTTGCGACGTTATAAAGGGGGCTACCTGCCATGCATTCCCGTTTCGACCGTTTCCGCGCGACGCCGCTCGGCGCGCAGCTCGAAGCCCTGATCGGGCTGCCCGAACGCTATGCCGAATTCGCGGCGCTGTCGCGCGTCGGCGTGGCGGCGATCGGCGCGGTCCAGGACGAGATCGCGCACAAATTCCCCGAGATCGAGGCCGACACGACCGCGCGCCAGTTCTGCGGCGCGCTGGTCGCCGACGTGATGCGCCGCCGCGGCCACGACGTCGTGCAGGCGCGCGGCCGCCTCGGCGGCGCGCTGTTCAGCTATGGCGCCGTGTTCAGCCCGTATCCTCAACTGCTGCCATTTACCGACATCGTCGGCGAACTCGCGCGCATGCCCGCTGCTTTCGCCGCGTTCGCCGCGCGCGTGCCCGCGGCGCTGCGGGCGCGGCGCCCGGCCGGCACGGGCTTTTCGCTGGTCGAACACGCGTGCCACCTGCGCGACCTCGACGCGGTGTTCGCCGCGCGCATCGATGCGGTGCGCACGGCCGACCTGCCGGTGATCGCGTCGGTCGACGGCACCGCGCTCGCCGAGCAGCGCGACTATCTGCATCAGGATTTCGACGCTGCACTCGACGCGTTCCGCGCGGCGCGGCGCGGGCTGTGCGCGACGCTCGCCACGCTGACACCCGCCGAGCTGACGCGCTGCGGCCTGCGCGACGGCATCCGCCGCATGTCGCTCGACGAACTGGTGCGCGAGCTGCTCGATCACGACCGCACCCATTGCCTCGAACTCGACGAACTGCTCGCCGAACTCGGCCTGCCGCCCGCCACCGACACCCCCCACGCCACCCCGCCCGCCGCATGAACCTGCCCACGCCCGTCGTCTTCATCCACGGCTTCATCGGCACCTTCGACGTGCCCGGCTGGCACGGCCCCCATCTCGCACCCGACCTGCTCGGCTACGGCGCGCACCGCGCGGCGCCGCCCGACGGCATCACGCTCGCCGCACAGGTCGAGCAGGTGCGGCAAGCAATCGATGCGCACTTCGGCGGCGTGCCCGTCGACGTGCCTCGCCTGAACGGGCACGTTGCGCCGCTCGGCTGACAAACCGTATGCGTCGCCGAAATTTGGCTGAAAGGCGCGGTTGTTAGAGTCATCCCGCATAGGGTTTCCGAGGAGGCCTGCCCTTCAGGCGGACACGACGAATGCGACGATCCCTGAACCTTGCGCGCGCGCTGCCGCTGTTGCTGCTGCTTGCGCTCGCGCGCCCCGCGTGGGCATTCCAGACACGGGTGGTCACGATTCCCAGCGCGACGATGCAACAATCGTTCGCGGCGACCGTCGTGCTGCCCGATGCGTACGTGCGCGGCAACCGTGGCGGCAACGCCGCCGAACGCTTCCCCGCCGTGTACGTTCTGCACGGCTCCGGCGGCGACCATACCGACTGGACCGCCAACACGCGCATCGGCGAGCTGGCCGACCGCTACCACGTGATCCTCGTGATGCCCGACGGCGGCCGCGAAAGCTGGTACCTCGACAGCCCGTTCGAAACGGGCAGCCGCTACGAGACCTTCGTCGGCAAGGAGGTCGTGTCGTACGTCGACGCGCATTTCCGCACCATCGCAACGAAACGCGCGCGCGCGATCACCGGGCTCAGCATGGGCGGCTTCGGCGCGCTGCGCATCGCGCTCGACCGGCCGGACGCGTTCGGCGCGGCCGGCAGCATCAGCGGCGCGGTCGACCCGCGCGCATGCGACGACGAGCCGCGCATCGATCACGTATTCGGCGACCGCACGCGCCATCCGTCGTTCTGGAACCGCAGCGCGATCGTGGAGAGCGCCCTCACGTTCGCGTATGCACAGATGGACCTGACGATCGATTGCGGGACCGACGACACGCTGGTCGGCTCGAACCGCACGCTGCACGAACGGCTCGTCGCGCTCGGCGTGCCGCACGACTACGCGGAGCGGCCCGGCGGCCACACGTGGGACTACTGGGCGAATGCGATCCGCTATCAGGTGCTGTTCTTCGCGTCGTCGTTCCAGCGCAGCGGCTACGCGTTCCACCCGCGCACCGACGTCGCGGGCCGCGCGGGCGCAGCGCCACGCGCAGGCTGACGCCCCCTGCCGCGAATCGCGCGGCACGGTGTCGGCCGCGTTCGCGCGGGCGCTGGCGCCGCCGTCGGCAAGCCGGATAAGAAGGGGGGAATCAGTTGCGCCGGCGGGAATCCGCGTTCACCACGCGGTCGAACACTTCCTGCGCACGGGCCAGCTCGTCGAGCGCGCGATCGAGCCGGGACATCGCCATCGCGTATTCGGCCGGCGACGCCTCGTCGTCGGCTTCGCCGCGCACGGCGCGAAACGCCTCGTCGACGTTGCGCGTCGCTTCGACGAAGCGTTGCGCGGCCTCTGCCTCTCGCGAACAGATGTGGGTGGACATCGACACTTCTCCCTCAGGTTGCCGTATGAAGCAAGCCGGCGCCCAGTGTGCGCGGTGCGCACGGCGACGGGATGACCAACTGCGAACTGCCTGTCAATGCATCGGCCGTCGCGCTGCGCGCTTCGCGCCGATTTTCCCCCTCCGCTCGCCGATCCGCCACGACGAGATTGCAACAATGTCCTGCGCGCCGCTTATGCCCGGCCGACCTGCGGATGCGTGAGGCCGCCGAACGCGGCCGGCTCGCCCGGCGACAGGTCGAACAGATCCTGCGTGAAGCCGCGCACATGCTCGGCCGCCGGGCGCTTGCGCAGGCGCGCCGCGTGCGACGGTGCGACGTAGGCGGCCGCGGTTTCGATCGGCGGCACGTCGAACAGGTCGCGCGTGAAGCCGCGCACCTGTTCCGTCGCCGAACGGCCGCGCAGGCGCGTGACCAGCTCGACGAAGCGGTCGAAATCGCCGTCGCGGGTGGCCTTGTTCACATCGGCGAGATCGCGCGCCTTCAGCACGCTCGGCTGCGTGAGCCGCACGAAATACGGCGCCTCCAGCTCGACCGACAGCGCGAGCGGATAGCTCTTGCCCGCCTGCTCCAGCGCGCGCCCCGCGCAATCGACGACCACCGCGCCCTGCGCGGCGCCGAGCCGCTTGCCGCTGCTCACGCTGCGCAGCTGATCGGGAAACACGCGCAGGCGCGTGCCGATCGTGAGCGCCGTGGATGACGCGCACACCAGCGCGTAGTGATGCCCGCGCGGCCGCCCCGACGGCAGCGTCGCGCGGCTCGTGATGAAGGTGTGCGGCGGCAGCTGGCGCACCTGGCCGCCCGCATCGACCCACGCATTCCACAGCAGCATCTTCTCGCGCTTGCGCTCGGGCGCACGCGCGCGAGCGGCCACCGGCGAGAACAGCGCGAGCAGCGCACCCGTGCGGTGCGCGGCGATCTGCGCGCTGCTGCCGAGCGGCTGGTTGATGCCCCACAGAAACCGCCCGCCCCCCAGCCGGCGCTCCCATTCCTTGCGGAGCACCACGGCAGGAAGTTCTTCGCCGGACTCGGAACCGATCTTCGTCCAGCAAAACGTTCGGGGGAGGTGTTTCAGTGTCATCAACTTTCTCGGGATGCAGCAGCTTGCCAGCTTCAGCAAGTCATTCAATAGCCGTAACTGTATAGGTATAATGCATCGCATGGAAGCCCCGGATACTGATTTTCCCGTTGATGACCTGTTGCGCCGCTTGATGGCGGATACTCGCTCGTCCAGCGAAATAGCGCGGCTTTCCGGGGTCAGCCAGCCGACCGTGTCACGCCTTCGGCAGTCGAACGGGCGCCGCCTGCGCCGCAGCGCGCCATTCAATAAGCTATGCACTTTCTATGGCGTCGACATGCATCCGTCGCGGCGCCGCTATAACGAACTGCTGCGCGACGCGATCGTCGACGCGTGGGACGGCTCCGACGAGCACGGGCGCGCGCTGCTGGTCGTGATCCAGGGCTTGAAGGATTTGCAGGGGAAGGCCGACGACGGATGACGCAGCGCGCGGGCGCAAGTGACGAGCGCATAAGAAGCATGCCGAACGGGCGGTGACGATCATGGGTCGTCGCCGCCCGTTTCGTTTTCGCGCGAATGAACGGCGGCATCGAGATGCCCGGCCTCGCCGCCGGCGAGGCGCGCAACCTGGAGAAGTCGCCGCACGCATGCCGTTCTCCCGGCGAGAACATGGCGTTCTGTCCCAGCCGGCTATGCATCGCGCCGGGGGTTCGCACGAGCAACCCGCCGCCGGCCGGCACGCAACCGGCGGCCTCCGCATGACCGACTGTTGCCCAGCCGACGACAGTCCGTTCCGCGCGCGCCGGCTACCGGGCGCCGATACGGCCCTGTAACGTTGCGGTCGTGACGGCGCGGCCACGCACAACCCCACTCCCGAACCGGAAACCCTCATGGAATTCATGCTCGACCACGCGATCGACGACGCGGCAACCCAGGACATCTCGCATCAGATCCGGACCGTCGACCCGGATGCCGAGGTTCAGGTCGACCCGGCGAACCGCACGGTCCACGTCGATTCGTGGCTGTTCGCCGAGGAGTTCTTCGTCGCGTTCGACGATGCCGGCTACGCCGTCGTGCGCATCAACGACCGCTGAGCCGCGGCATCCGCCCGCCCCGTTTTCCATCGACGTCATCCTTCATCGGAAATCTCCCATGGCAAATTCGACCGTCGCCGCGCATCTCGGCGCGCTCCACTATCGCGTCACGCTGACCGCCGGCGCCCACACCTTGCACAGCGACGTGCCGGAACGGCTCGGCGGCGGCGACAGCGGCCCCGATCCGCACGACCTCCTGCTGTCGGCGCTCGGCGCCTGCACGGCGATCACCGTCGCGATGTATGCGCAGCGCAAGGAATTGCCGCTCGACAGCATCGACGTGCGGCTCGCGATCACCGACGAACGCCCGGGCGCGCCGACGAAGATCGCGCGCGACATCACGCTGAACGGCAACCTGACGGCCGGGCAACGCGACCGCCTGCTGGAAATCGCGAACGCGTGCCCGATTCACCGGCTGCTCACCGGCGACGTCGAGATCGACAGCCGCCTGACCGCGTGACGCGGGCCTTTGCCTTTGATTGCCTTTGCCTTTGATTGCCTTTGACCAGGAGATTCACGACATGGACACCCGCGCCGACACGCCGCAGGCCTCCCCCGCACCCGGCCAGCAGGCCGCCGAACGCTACCCGGCGCGCGCCGCGGAAGTCGGCGCGCTGCCGATCCACCGCGCACTGCCGAACCCCCTGCGCAAAACCGTCGGCGCGTGGTGCTTCCTGGATCACGCGGGGCCCGTCGCAGTGTCCGCCGACACCGGCATGCACGTCGGCCCGCATCCGCACATCGGCCTGCAGACCTTCACGTGGATGATCGAAGGCGAAGTGCTGCATCGCGACAGCCTCGGCTACGAGCAGGTGATCCGGCCCGGCGAGGTCAACCTGATGACCGCCGGCCGCGGCATCGCGCACACCGAGGACACCGTGTCGCCCGACGGGCGCTTTCATGCGGTGCAGTTGTGGATCGCGCTGCCCGATGCGCATCGCGCCCGCGCGCCCGCGTTCGAGAACTACCGGAACCTGCCGGTGCACCGCGACGGCGGCTTCACGATCACCGTGCTGGCCGGCGCCGCGTTCGACCGCGTGTCGCCGGCGCAGGTGTATTCGCCGCTGGTCGGGCTCGACTTCGCGTCGGACGGCGCCGCGCAACTCGCGATGCCGCTCGATCCGGCGTTCGAGCATGCGGTCTACGTGCTGAGCGGCGACGTGACCGTCGACGGCGCGGCGCTCGAACCGGACGTGCTGCTTTATCTCGGCACCGGACGCGACCGGCTCGACCTGAAGACCGGTGGCGCCGCGAAGTTCATCGTGCTGGGCGGCGCACCGTTCGAGGAAACGCTGCTGATCTGGTGGAACTTCGTCGCGCGCAACCCGGCGGAAATGGTCGCGGCGGCCGACGCGTGGCACGCGCAGCGCGGCTTCGGCGACGTGCCGGGCGCCGCCGCCCCGCGCATGCCGGCGCCCGCGCTGCCGCCGACGTGGAAGTAGGCGCGGCCCGAGCTACTGTTCGAGCCCGACCGCGAGCGGCCGCTGGTCGCTGCGGCCGTGGTCGTCGACCACCCGCACCGTGAAGCTGCCGGCAGTGCCCGGCTGCCAGAACAGCACGTCGCCCGGCGCGCTGCGGCCGACATACGCGTCGTTGACGAACCAGTAGAGCGCATGCGCGCTCGCGTCGGCCGTCGCGTTGAACGCGATGCGCGTGTCGCGCGCGTCCTTCACGCGCATCGCGTAGGTGCTGCCGCGCAGCGGCGACGTGATCCGCGGCGGATCGCCGTCCACCTGCCCCGCGTTCGCGCAATCGGGGTTCTGCGGCGGGTGCCGGCGCGGGATGCCGGCCTTCGCGAACACCTGCTGCAGGTCCGACGGCCAGAACTCGAAGATTTCGGTGTGCGTGCGCTTGCCGTCGTGCGGCGGGCACGCGGGCCGGCCAGTCGCGTCGTCGATCACGACAGGCCGGTGCACGGTGCTCACGCGGATCGGCGACGTGCCGGGGATGAACCACGTCCAGCCCTGCTGCGGACACCACTCGTTCGGCAAGTCGCCGCTCGCGAGGCAGATCCGCACGCGCTTCACGCGCGGCGGCGCCGGCCGCGGCGGCTCGGCGAGCGCGCGTTCGGCGCCCAGCGCGTCGACGATCTGGAAGAACAGCGGCGCGGCCGCATCGACGCCGACGAAGGCCGTGTTGCTCGAATTGTCGAAATTGCCGACCCACACGATCAGCACGTACGGCCCGAACACGCCGGCCGTCCACGCGTCGCGGAACGACCATGACGTGCCGGTCTTCCAGTACACCGGCAACTGCACCGGCTGCGCGCCGCTCGTCTCGTCGGGGCGCAGGTGCTGGCGCAGCATGTCCATCGTCATGAAGCTCGCCTCCGCGCTCAGCAGCCGGCGGCCCGGCGCGACCGGTTCGTCCGCGCGCAGCCGCAGCGGCCGGAACACGCCGCCGTTCGCGAGCATCGCGTAGAGGCCGGCCAGATCCTGCATCGTCACCTCGCCGCCGCCGAGCACGAGCGCGAGCCCGTAATGCTGCGCGCTCGCGAGCCGGCGCACGCCGGCGTCCTGCAGGAAGCGGTACAGGTCGGGCTGCCTGAGCTGCGACGCAACCCATACCGCGGGTACGTTGCGGCTGCGGTTCAGCGCATCGGTCGCGGTGATCGGCCCGAGGAAATGGCCGTCGAAATTCTCCGGCGCGTATGGGCCGAACGACGTCGGCACGTCGCGCAGCACCGTCTGCGGATGCAGCACGCCCTGGTCGAAGCCGAGCGCGTAGATGAACGGCTTGAGCGTCGAGCCCGGCGAGCGCCGCGCGAGGGTGCCGTTCACCTGCCCCTGGATCGCGCGGTCGAAGAAGTTCGCGGAGCCGACCAGTGCCTTCACGCCCATGTCGCGCGTGTCGACCAGGATCGCGGCCGCGTTGGCGATGCCGTGCGTGTCGTTGCGCGCGACATAGCGGCCGACCTGCCGCTCCAGCGCGCGCTGCAGGCCGAGATCGAGCGTCGTGACGAGCCGCGCGTCGTCACTGTCGCCGTCGCCGCCGCGGTTGCGCCATGCGGCGCGCGCGGCGAGCGCCTGGTCGACCGCATGCGGCGCGTCGAACGGCAGCGCGGCGAGCGGGCGCATCGCGAGCGGCAGCGCGAACAGCGGCTCGAGCGCCGCATCGCGCGGGTGGCGTTCGAGCCAGCGCGCGTACAGCCGGTTGCGCGACACCGTGAGCGCGCGATTGATCTCGTCCTGCCCCGCGCCGCCGCGCACGCGCCGCGCAGGGTCCTGCGGAATCACCGCGAGCGCGAGCGCCTCGGGCAGCGTCAGCGCGTCGGGCTGGCGATCGAAATACGCGACGCTCGCCGTGCCCGCGCCTTCGACGTTGCGGCCATACGGCGCGTCGTTCAGGTAGGCCTCGAGGATCTGCCGCTTCGAATAGAACAGTTCGAGCTGCAGCGCGCGCCCGACCTGCTCGAGCTTGCCGAGCGGCGTGCGCGTGTTGAGCCGCCACAGCGAGCGTGCGAGCTGCATCGTCAGCGTCGAGCCGCCCTGCGGATTGCGGCCGCGCACGTAGGTGACCCACGCGCCGCGCGCCAGGCCGTACGGGTTGAAGCCGGGGTGCCACCAGAACCAGCGGTCCTCGTGCAGCATCACGGCCTCGACGAGCTGCGGCGACATCCGTTCGAGCGGCACCCACAGCCGGTAGCGGTCGTCCTTCGCGAGCGTGAGCCGCAGCAGCCGGCCGTTCGCGTCGAATACCGCGGTCGACGACGGCTTCCAGTCGCGCAGCGCCGGATGCGGCCACAACCGGAAGCCGGCCAGCACCGCCGCCGCCAGCAGCACGCCGGCGATCACGTTCTGCCAGCGGTGCAGCCAGCGCGCGGCGCCGTGCAGGCGCCGGCGGATTGCCGAGCCGTCAGCCATGCGCCGGGCCGCCTGCCGCAGACGCCGGCGCCGGCGTGCGCGCCGCCGCCGTCATCGCGCGCGCCCGACCGTCAGCGTCGCGCCGCCCGGCGACTGCGCCTGCACGCGCCGGTCGTACATCGATTCGCCGTACGCAGGCGGCACGACGAAGCGCCCCGCGTTGCTCGCCTTGATCCGGTATACGAACTCGCGCACGTCGGTGGTCGCGGTGCCGTAGATCACCACGCGATCCTCGCGCACGTCCGCGTACTCCGGCTTCCAGCTCGACCCCGCGACGCCGATCGGCGAACGCCACGGCGCATTCGCGGCGGCGGCCGCGTCCGCGTTCTCGCCGCCGTCCTGCGCGTCGGTTGCCGGCGGCGGCGCGATCACCGGATCGAAGCCGCCCGGCAGCAGGTCGACGATCGCAACGTTGCCGACGTTCGCGGCGCCCGTCGCGCGGATCTTCAGGTGCACGTCGATTTCCTGGCCGAGCGTCGCCTTGTCGAGCGGCTTGCCGTTCGTATCGGTGTACTCGCGCACGATCTCGAGGCCGTCCTTGATCGCCTTCGTCGACGTGCCGCGGTCGTAGCCCGACTGGCTCGCGATCCACCATGCGGGCAGTGCGCTGCCGTTCACGATGTCGACGCGCGTCGCACCGGCCCCCCATGTGCCGGAGCGCACGAGGTTCGCCTGGATCGACGACACGTCCTTCGGCGCGCCGCCCGCGCGCACCTCGTCGATCGCGAGCGTGTCGAGGCCGGTCGCGGTCGCCCCCGCATACGCATCGAGCGCGAGGATCGTCATCGACGACGACAGCGTGTTGTAGCGGTTGCGCGCGAGCGGCGCCGCGATGTTCTCCATCACGCGCGGCGACAGCTTGCGCACGCGCTCGGGGAAGTGCTTCGCGACCAGATACAGCACGCTCGCGTCGCGCGTCAGCGGATCGATGTAGTAGCCGGCCTCGTACGGTTCGCTGCGCGCCGCCTTGCGTTCGAGCAGCGCCTGCGGGCCCGCGATCAGCGCGGCCGCCTCCTTGTCCTGCTTCAGCAGCTGGTACGACGCGGCGAGCCACCCGGCCGCGAGATCGTTCTTCCAGTCGTTCGGATACGCGTCCTGCAGCCGCTTCTGCACGGCCGCGAGGCTGTTGGTCGTCACGTTGCCCTCGCGCGTCAGCAGGTACACCGCGTACGCGCGCTGCCGCAGCAGGTCGAGCGAGCCGAGCCGGTCGTTCGCCGCGAGCTGCTGCAGATACTGGTTGCCCGCGTCGAGCATGTCCTTCGGCACCGCCGCGCCGCGCTCGCGCGCGTCGATCAGCACGTGCATCGCATACGCGGACACGAACGGATCGGCGTCGGGCGTCGCGCTCCACAGCCCGAAGCCGCCCTGCGCGTTCTGCCGCGTGCGCAGCGCGCCGAAGAACTGCGCGGCCGCGTCCACGGCGGCTTTCCCGGCCGCTGCCGCCGACGCGGCCTGCGGTTGGCGCGGGCTCGTCAGCGCCCGCACCGACAGCCACTTCGACGCGAACAGCCGCGGCACGACCGCGCTCACCATCTGCTCGCTGCAGTAATGATCGAAGTTGACGAGATACGATGCGAGCCCCTCCGACAGCACGAGCGGCGCGGTCGAAACGCTCGCGTCGCGTGCCGCGTAGGCGTCGTACATCGCGCGCAGGTTCGGCACGCTCGCCTTCTTGCCCGCGTCGAGCCGCGCGAAGTCGAGCTGCGTGCGGAACGCGGCGGCCGGCCGCACCGCGACGTCGACGCTTTGCTGCGCGGCCTTCGCGCCGTAGCGCGCGCCGAACGACAGCGTGCCGGAGCCGAGCGTGTCGGTCGCCTTCACGCGGAACAGCACGACGCCTTCGCGCATCGGCGCGAGCGCGACGTTCTGCGTCGCGGGGCCGACCACCTGCAGTTGCGGGCCCGTCTTCAGCGTGACCGCGACCGGCACCGGCGCGTTGCCGGCGCCGGTCAGGTTGTTCGCGACGCCGACGCTCACTTCCGCCTCGTCGCCCGGCGCGAGCGTGGTCGGCACGTTCGGCGACAGCACGAAATCGCCGCGCACCGTCGTCGCGCCTTCGTAGGTGCCGATCAGGTCCGGCGACACCGACACGGCCATCACGCGCAGCCGGCCGTTGAAGTAATCGGGCACGGTGTAGCTCACGCGCGTGTCGCCGTTCACGTCGACGATCCCCGACCAGTAGACCACCGGCTTGTCGCGCTTGCGCTTGAACGGGTTGAGCTGGCGGCCGGGCGCGTCGTCGGCGTCGCCGCCCGGCGCGGCCATCGACATCAGCTTCTCGAAGTCCGGCAGGATCAGGTCGAGAATCTGCGACGTGCCGACTTCCAGCATCCGCTTGCGGAAGAAGAACTTCAGCGGATCGCCGAGCTTGTAGCGCGCGACCTGCAGGATCCCCTCGTCGACGGCGAACACCACGACCTTCGCGGGCTTCGCCGAATGCACGGTGAAGGTGGCGGTGTCGCCCGGCTTCACGAGCGCGGGCGCGTCGACCGTGAGCGCGTTGCGGCGCGCGTCGAGGTTCACCGAGAACGGCACGACGCCGTAGCTCAGCGGGCTCATGAAAATCTCGTCCGACGACGGGTCGCGAATGTACTGCACGTTGATGTAGCCGTTGCCCTCGAAGCCGGCCGGCACCGTGATGTGCTGGATCGAGCTCGTCGTATCGGCATGGAACCACGCATGCGCGTACACCTTGTCGCGCTCGATCGTGATCAGGCCGCTGCCCGCGTACGGCGCGCGGATCGCGATCTCGACCTGCTCGCCCGGCTTGTAGTCGTGCTTGCCGAGGCTCACCTGCAGCTCCGCGTTGCGGTCGAGGGAGCGCGACACGTTCGCGTCGCCCGCGACCGCGTACTCGATGCGGTTCACCGCAGTGCCGTCCGCGCGGCGGATCACCAGCGCGTAGCTGCCCGGCTTGTCGGTGCGCAGCGCGTAGTCGAGGCCCGCGGCCGGAATCGTCAGCGGCTTCTCGTCGACCGGCACTTCCTTGAGCCGCGAGTCGTACTTGTAGGCGCCGGAATCCTGCTTGGTCAGCACCGACACGTAGCGCTGCTCGACGAGCTGCGCGCGCAGGTCCTTCACGTCGAGCGCCTTCGCGCGCGGATCGATCGCGACGAGCCGCACCGTGCGCGGGCTGCCGCGCTTCACGTAGCCGAGATCGTCGACCGACTTGTAGCCGACCAGCCAGTCGTTGTTCGACACGAGCGTCTGCGCGTTCGCGGCGACGCTGCGCCCGCCTTCCGCCTCGAACGCCTTCGCCTGGAAGTAGAGCTGGTAGGTCGCGTCCGCGTACTTGTTCAGGTCGAGGTCGAATTCCGCATGGCCCTTGTCGTCGGTCTGGCCGTCCTGCAGCGTGGTCGTATAGCCCTCCTTCGCGCGCCGCGCGTCGAAGAACTGATAGCCCTGCCAGCTGCGGAACGACGGCCACACCGGGCGCAGCGTCAGCGTCGCGGCGACGCGGCGCTTCTCGGCCGGCGTGCCGAACAGGTTCTGCGCATCGACGAGCCCCTTCAGCCCGTCCGGCTTCACCCAGCCTTCGACGACCTGCTGCGACAGCTTCGCGTCGACCTTCATCCGGTCGGGCAGGAATTCCTTCACCTGCACCGTCGTGCTGCCGATCGGCTGGTCGCCCGGCTGGCCGTCCTTGACGATGTACAGGTTGACCGTCCATGCGCCGGTCGGCGCGGTCTCGGCCGTCGTGTAGCCGACTTCGGTGAAGCCGGTCGCGTCCACCGTCACCGGCTTGCGCTCGACCGTGATCCCGCGCGGGTCGACGATCTCCGCCTGCAGCGGCACGCCGGCCGGGCTGCGCGCCCAGCTCGCGGCGCGCACGATCAGGCCGATGTGGAACGGGTCGCCCGGCCGGTACAGCCCGCGATCCGAGAACAGGTACGCGGACAGCTGCCCCTGGCCGGTCGCGTTGCGCTCGCCGTCCACGTCGAAGCGCGAGAAATCGAGCTGGCGGTCGCGGCCGCCCACCGGCAGGAACGACAGGTCGCCGTCCTTCTTCACGACATAGAGCTGCGGACGCCTCTCGCGCTCGAGCCCCTTGAATGCCGGGAAATGCACGACACCGTCGGCGGCCGTGGTCTGCGTGAACAGCGCCTGGCCGTTGACCGCGAGCACCGACACCGTCGCGCCCGCCACCGGCCGGCCCGACCGGATCGACTGGATGAACACGTCCTGGCTGCCGTCGAGCGCGCGCTTGACGAGCATCCCGAGATCGGTGACGACGATCAGCCGCGTGTCGCCGAGCGCGCCGTCGCCGTCGCTGCTGTCGCCGTCGCTCGATTCCGCGCTGTCCGACTGGCTCGCATCGCCGTCGCCGCCTGCCGAGCCGTCGTCGCCCTTCGCGGCGTCGGCCTTTTTCTTCTCCGCGGCCGGGTCGTATTTCGACAGGTGCAGCAGGAACACGCCGCGCTTGCCGCCCTTCAGGTACTGGCCGAGATCGACGCCCTCGTAGTGCGCCTTGCCCGGTTCGCCGGCCGGGAACGCGCGCGTCTGCACGAAGCGCTCGACGATGTGATCCTCGCTGAACGAATACGACAGCTCCGGGCGCGCGTACGAGCCGTGGTTGAAGCTGACGAGGTGCTGCAGCTGGTCGGGCACGACGCGGCCGATCTCGACCTTCATCCCAGGCAGGTTGCGCGATACGACCGACAGCCGCTTGCTGCCGCTCATCGACAGCAGCGAGCCGTCCGCCATGAAGCGCAGCAGCTTCGGATAGTCGGGCACCGTGAACGCGCGCGCGACGGGCTTGCCCAGCAGGTAGCCGCCGGCGGATTTCAGGCCGTCGTCGATCCGCACGACCACGCGATCGCCGGGGGTCGCGTGGTACTTGAAGCTCTGCAGCGTCGCGTAGTCGCCCTCGGTCGGCACCGGTTCGAGCGGCAGCGGCTTCGACTGCTTCAGCACCGCGTCGCCGATGTCCTCGACATTCCATTCGTACGGCGGCGCGTCGTCCGACTGCTCGACGCCCGGCTTGCGCTTGGGCAGCACCCACGCCTTCGCGCGCGCAGCGAGCTCCGCGCTGCGCACGCCGTCGGACGCTTCCGCGACGATCACCTGCTCGGGCTCGTAGCGGTCGTTGTCGACGAGCGTCGGCGACACGTCGCCGATCGACAGGCTGTACAGCCCCGGCACGCCGACCGATGCGTGCAGCGCGTCCTTGGTGCCGTCGCCGCCGCGCGCGCTCTTCACGCCCTTGTCGACGTCGAACCGCACCGACAGCGGGTCGCGCGGGATCTCGAGCGGCTGCGAATGCACCCATGCGCGCAGCTTGTGGTCGTCGTAGGACACCGAATAGCGCAGCGGCGTCGTGCTCTTGCCGTCGCGGCCGACCAGCACGAGCCCGATGCGCTTCTCGAATTCGGCCGGATCGACCGGGTAGTTGAACTGCAGCGCGAGGATCGCCTGCTTCTGCGCGGGGTTTTCCGGGTCCTGGTAGAACTGGTTCTCGCCGAACTGTGCGGCGAATGCCGCGACGTCGAACGCGAAGCGGTCGTCGGCCATCGTCACCTGCGGCGCGAACGCCTCGCGCACCGCGAACCGCCCCTCGACATGCGCGCCGACCGGCCAGTCGGTGAGCGGCGTGAAGCGCAGCGTCTTGTCGTCGACCCATTGCCACCCGCCCTTCAGCGCGGGCGTCAGCGCGATGCCGCGCTCGACCGGCTTGCCGACGAGCTCGAGCGGCGCGGCCGAATGCGAAAACACGATGTCGAGCGGATGGATGGTGACCTTCGGGCGGCCGTTCTCGTCGGTGTCGTAGGTCGTCGCGGCAGGCGGCTTCACGGTGAAGCTCACCGTCTCGGGCTCGGGCGGCTTCGGGCGATGCTGGTACCCGTGCCAGCCGCCGGCGAGCGCGGCGCCGAGCACGACCGCGCCGGCCGCGTGCCACGGGCGGCGGCGCACCGTCGCGACCGCGAAGCCGGCCCATGCGGGCGCAGTCCACGACACGTTGCCGACGATCGGCCGCAGCACGCGGCCAAGCAGGCGCCCGACGAAGCCGATCGCGCGAATCGGCAGGAGCAGCAGGAAGCGCAGCAAGTCCATCTTGTTCTTTTCCTTGTCAGGGACGTGCTGCCGGCCGTGGCGACGTTCCCCGTATTAGTTGTCTGACGGCGCGGCCCGGTTGCGCCGTGGATGCTTCGTTCTGTGAAACAGTGCGACGAAAAAAACCGCCGTATTATCGGCCAGGCCGGAGTCGATGGAAACTGCGTCCGCGGTTTCGGGGCGATGCGTCGGATCGGCGCGACACGCTCGCGCGTCGCGCGATGGCCAGGCGGAGGAAAGGGCCGGCTGCCTGCCGGGCAGGCCGGCCGTGCAAAGTGACGCGGTGCGTCAGCAGCTCACACGTCGAAGGCGGAACGCGCCGTCACGCACCAGCCGGCTCCCCGGATATTCTCGAATCGTTTCCGGATCGATGCGGGAGATGAACCTTCTGCGCGTCAACGGCGCGTGCGGGCCCGTTCCGTCCTTCGAACGCCGGCGCAACGCGCTTACGCTGGCGCCACGATCGACACTGTCTGCCGCAACGAATTCGTGCAGCGCTGCGCATCGTCGAGGAAGCGGCCGAACGCATCGCTGTTTAGGTCGTCGTGGCTCAGCCAGCGCGCTTTCTGCACCACGCGCTGGCGGAACGCGATACCTTTCACGCCGCCCGCCTGCGGCGTCACGTCGACGTCGAACCACGGCGAATGCGCGGCGCAGGCGGCGAGCGGCCGGGCCGCCTCGACGCCGTCGAGCCGCACGTCGGCGAGCGTTTCCTCCTGGTCGCCCACGTACAGGTCGCCCACGTCGCCGTTGCGCCGGTAGTTCGCGAGCCGCTCCCACTTGTCGCGCCAGCCGGCGCCGCCGTTGTACACGTAGCCGCTCGACGTGCGGTCGAGCGCGCGCCGGTCGACGCCCTGCGCACGGATCCGGTAGCCGCCGAGCCCCGCCTCGCTCGAAGCCGGCCGCTCGATGCGGCATTCGACCGGCTCGTTGAGCCAGCCGTTGCACAGGTGCTGGTCGACGGCAGTCGCGCCCTGTGCGTAGTCGGCGTCCATCAGCGACCACAGCAGGTTCCCGTTCTTGACGACGCTCACGTCGACGCGCGCGCTGCCGTCGGCCAGCACGCGCGCACGGTACCTGCCGTCGAAGGTCGCCAGCGGCGCTTCGGCCGCGACGCGGTCCTCGCTCACCGTGCCGTCGCGCTCGAACACGAACGCCCAGCGGTCCTGCAGATCGGACGGCGTGCGGCCCGGCAGGTGCACGTTGTTGGTCGGATCGAGCCACCAGGTCTTGCCGTCGACCACCGCCCGCACGATCGCATGGTTCGGCGCGCCGATGCCGGGCACCAGCAGCGGCCGCGCATCGGCGCCGCGGAACACGAGCGCGGGACGCGCGTCGATGCCGCTCGCGTCGAGCATCGCGGCGAGCAGCACCGCGAGATCCTTGCAATCGCCATAGCCGTTCGACTCGATCTGCGCGAGGTCGAACGGAATGAGGCCGCGCTCGCTCGCGCGCCAGTCGCCCATGTAGCGATAGTGCGCGCTGATGAATTTCATCAGCTCGGCAACGCGCTCGGGCGCGGGCTTGCTGCGCGCCGCCGCGACGGCTGCCGCGGCGCCCGGCGGCAGCGGCGCCGCGAGAATCGCGTTGTAGCGCGCGGCGAACACGCCGAAATGCGCCTGCCGGTCGAGGCTGCTGGCGAGTTCGATGCGCGGCACCCGGCGCACGAGCGTGCCGTCCTCGTTGATCAGGTTGACGAAGCGCGGCGCCTTCAGCTCGACGACGAGCCGTTTGCCCTGCCGCGACGTATCGACCCGGAATGCATCGAGCTGCTCGCCGCGCCACAGGATCGGCCGGTCGGCCGTGAACGTGGCCCGATACGCGTCGAGCCGCACGGGCGTCGGATCGAACACCGCGCGCTCGTGGAATTCGGTGGCGTTCGGCGTGGCCGCGATGTGCTCGACGAGCGTGTACGTGATGGTGCTGCCCACCACCAGGCCCGGAAACGCGACGGACGTCTGCTTGTTGCGGTGAAAGCCGGCTTCCGGGTTCGGCGCGGTGCGCGTGTCGATCTGCCTGCCCGACAGGGCGACGCGCCGGCCGTCCGGCTGGATCACGGCGGCGTCCTTGATCTCGAGGCGGTCGTTGTCGCGGAAATCGAAGTCGAGCCGCGACAGTTGCGCACGCCCGGCCGGGCGCAGGATCGTCAGGTGCTCGACGGTCGTGCAGTCCTTGCTGGTGTCCGGCTGGATCCGGCAGGCGAGCTCGGTGCGCCGCGCGACAGGCGCCTCGTCGATCGGCTGCAACGCGGCGTTCGTGCCGGCGGCGGCGACGCACAGCAGCGCCGCGATACCGGTTCGCGTGCGCATCGGGCGGGATCGGTAGGTCATCGGGAGGGCTCCTCGTTTGGGTGGTGGCGAGTTGGATACGGTCGTCGCATCGCATAGGCCTACTGATTTCGCTCTAGCGAAATGCGGACGCACGCGTGCGCAACGGATGGAGACGCGCCGGAATCGACGCTGACGACATGGCTAAAGAGAGGCGCGCCGCACGACGATGTGTGCGGGCTTCGTGGCGAGTGTCGCTGACCGATGGCGATTGCATCGGGGCCGGCGATGAACAACGGGCCGGCGCCTCGAACGCGCCGGCGCAAATGCTGGCGCAGGTGGATGCAATCACGCTGAATCCCGATCGCCTGTCTGATGAAGGACGAGCGATCCGTTGATTCATTAGAACTGCTTTGGTATTCGCGCTATCGAATGGTATGACGATTTAAACCGGGCCGATCGTATCAAAATCTTTCGAAGCCTGTCAAACCTGCCGGTTATTCATTTGACTTGAATTCACCTCGTTGCTTTGCAATTCGAATGAATAAACCCAATGCCGGCGGTGGCCGAATGTTCGCCTCTCATCCGGCCCGATCAAGATCGCCCAACCGGTCACGATCCACGCATTTCCATTGCCTAGAATCAAAGTTGTGTGCACGCCCATCGTGGCGTGCGGCACGGCCGGGTCGGTCATATCGCCCGCCCGCGAACCCGCCGCGCGTCAATCCTGCGTGGAATGCCGCGGGCAACCGGGCGTTGCGGCAAGTCTGACCGATCGAACCGCCCCTTTTTCCCTGGAGATCGTCATGAATACGGAACCCAGCGCCAACGTGCGCGCGTTCGTGCAGACCGCGGAGCAGGCCGGCTCGTATGTGTGGGTCATCGCGCTCGTCGACTTCGACGCGCAGACCGTCAAGCGCGCGCTCGTCTCCGAGGAGTCGTTCGGCACGGCAGCCGCCGCGAGGGATGCCGGCGAAGCTCGCCTGACAGGCATGCGGCAGGATCACTGACGCAACGCCCTCGCCTGCGGACCCGTCCGGCTTTCGCGCGCGGACGGCCTGAAGTCGAACGATAGGAAGAAATGGCCGGAAGCGGAGAACGATCATGTCCAAGACGCAAGCGCCGCCCGGGCCGACGCCCGCGGTATCCGTCGACGCAGGCAGCTACCGCGTCGTGCGCCCCCAGAGCGCGAGCGACGTCATCGCGCTGCTGCGCCGGCACGATATCCGGATCGTCGACCTGAAGTTCACCGACCTGCCCGGCCTCTGGCAGCACCTGTCGATTACGCGCCCCGAAGTGCATGAAGGCCTGTTCGACGCCGGCATCGGCTTCGACGGCTCGTCGATTCGCGGCTTCCAGGAGATCCACGAATCGGACATGCTGCTGCGGCCGGACCCCGCCAGCGCGTTCGTCGATCCGGTGTGCGGCACGCCGACGCTGTCGCTGATCTGCGACGTCATCGATCCGGTGCTGCGGCAACCGTACTCGCGCGACCCGCGCTACATCGCGCAAAAGGCCGAGGCCTACCTGAAGCAGACCGGCATCGCGACGGCGTGCTATTTCGGCCCCGAGCTCGAGTTCTTCATCTTCGATTCGATCCGCTTCGGCCAGGATCAGCACAGCGGCTACTACTACGTCGAATCGGCCGAAGGCGACTGGGCCACGGGCCGCGACGAAGGCGCATACGGCGGCGGCAATCTCGGCTACAAGGCGCGCTACAAGGAAGGCTATTTCCCGGTGCCGCCGCAGGACACGCTGCAGGAGATCCGTTCGGAAATCGCGCTGACGCTCGAGCAGGCCGGCGTGCAGGTCGAGGTGCATCACCACGAGGTCGCGACCGCCGGCCAGAACGAGATCGACATCCGCTTCGCGACGCTCACGCAGATGGCGGACAACGTGATGATCTACAAGTACATCTGCAAGAACGTCGCGCGCCGGCACGGCAAGGTCGCCACCTTCATGCCCAAGCCGCTGTTCGCCGACAACGCGAGCGGCATGCACTGCCACCAGAGCCTGTGGAACGACGATCGCAATCTCTTCTACGACGCGAACGGCTGGGCGCTGACCTCCGACCTGTGCCGCTGGTACATCGGCGGCCTGCTGCACCACGCGCCCGCGTTGATGGCGCTGTGCGCGCCCACCACGAATTCGTACAAGCGGCTCGTGCCGGGCTACGAAGCGCCGGTGAATCTCGCGATGTCGCAGCGCAACCGCTCCGCCGCCGCGCGCATTCCGATGTACTCCGATTCGCCTGCTGCGCGCCGCGTCGAGTTTCGCTGCCCCGACCCGTCCGCGAACGCGTACCTCGCGTTTGCGGCGATGCTGATGGCCGGCCTCGACGGCATCGAGAACCGGATCGATCCCGGCGAGCCGCTCGACCGGAACATCTACGACCTGCCGCCCGAGGAAGCGTGCAACATCCGGCAGGTGCCGGGCTCCCTCGACGCGGCGCTGCTGGCACTCGAAGCCGACCACGCATTCCTGCTCAAGGGCGGCGTGTTCAGCGACGACCTGATCCGCACGTGGATCGATTACAAGCGCAGGCGGGAAATCGACGCGATCCGCCTGCGCCCGCATCCTTGGGAGTTCTACCTGTACTTCGACATCTGAACGCACGCCATGCCGGCGAACGGCTCAACGCGCGCCGGCATGCGACCACGTCCCTTCGATATCGATCACCGTGCGCACGGAGTTCGCGAGGAAGCATGCGTCGTGCGCTTCGTGATGCAGCGCCGCCACCTCCGCGTCGGTCGGCGCGCGCTCGCCGGCGAACGTCACCGCCGGCTTCAGCACGACGCGCGTCACCACTTCCTTGCCCGCGTCGTTCTTCTCCATCGTGCCTTGCGCCGCATCGCGATAGCGCGTGACGACGAAACGCTTCTGCGCGGCGATCGACAGGAACCACAGCATGTGGCAGCTCGACAGCGCCGCGACGTACGCCTCCTCCGGGTCGACCGCGGCCGGATCCGAGAACGGCGCGCGCACCACGTGCGGCGAGCTCGACGCGGGCACCGTGACGCCGCCGTCGAAGCGCCATTCGTGCCTGCGGCTGTAGCGGTTGTCGGTGAACTTCTCGTCCGGTGCGCCCTGCCATTCGACTTCAGCGGTATACGTCGACATCCTGGCTCCTTCGTTGACAAAAATCCTGTGTGCGCGCGCCGCGCCGGCTCAGATCGGCGTCAGCAGCGGCTCGCCCGCGAAATGCCGCGCGGCGTTGTCGAGGAACTGCTGCACCGAGCGGTCCAGCGCCTCGGGCGACCAGCCGCCCATGTGCGGCGTCAGCACGACGTTGTCGAGATCGAGCAGCGCGTGCGGCGGCGCCGGCTCGCCCTCGTACACGTCGAGCCCCGCGCCGCCGAGGCGGCCTTCGCGCAGCGCGTCTGCCAACGCAGCGGTATCGACAACGCTGCCGCGCGCGATATTGACGAGAAATCCGTTCGGGCCGAGCGCATCGAGCACCGTGCGGTCGATCAGGTGACGGGTGCCCGCGCCGCCCGGCGTCGCGACGAGCAGGAAGTCGGCCCACTGCGCGAGCGCGTCGAGCCGGTCGAAATGGCGATAGGTAACGCCGGCCCTCGGCGTGCGGTTGTGATAGCCGATCTCGAGATCGAAGCCGGCCGCGCGGCGCGCGAATTTCTCGCCGATCTTGCCGAGACCGACGATGCCGAGCTTCTTGCCGGACACGTTCGGCGGCAGCGGCAACGCATCGCGCCAGATGCCCGCGCGGGTCTGGCCGTCCAGCCGCACCACGCCGCGCACCGTCGCAAGCAGCAGCGCGAATGCATGATCGGCGACGCAGTCGTCGTTGGTGCCCGTGCCGGCCGCGACGGCCACGCCGCGCGTGCGCGCATGCGCGACGTCGATGTGCTCGAAGCCCGCGCCGAGCGCGCTGACGAAGGTCAGGCGCGGCAGCCGATCGATCTCGGCGGCGGTGAGGCCCGTGCTGCCGTTGGTCAGCACCGCGCGGATCGTGCCGCCGTGCTCGGCGATGGCCTGTGCGCGTGCGTCGGGGGTGAGGGCGTAGCGCACGTCGAACGACGCGGCGATCTGGCGATGCGCGTCGTCGCGCATCGGGATGAGGATCAGCAGCTCGGGCTTCATGATGGAATTCGGCTTCGCGGCGATGCACGGCAGTGTATCGGAAGACGCCGGTTCGCGTACGGGAGAACCGGCCCAAAACGGCGCACGCGGTTTGCCAAAGCAGGCCCGCTCAAGTAAGTTTCGGCGTACGCTCCTTTTCTCACAATGCTGGAGGTCGGCCCGATGAAACTTGCCCTGCCCGCCCGGATGCTGGGCCTCGCGTTCGCCGCCGCCGCCGCCGTCGCGGCGCCCGGCGCGCATGCCGCCGACGCCGTCGTGGTGTCGTCGAAGATCGATACCGAAGGCAACCTGCTCGGCAACGTGATCGCGCAGGTGCTGAAGGCGCACGGCATTCCGGTCACCCAGAAGATCGCGCTCGGCACGACGCCGATCGTGCGCAAGGCGCTCGTCAGCGGCGAGATCGACATCTATCCCGAGTACACGGGCAACGCCGCCTTCTTCTTCAACAAGGCCGACGATCCCGTGTGGAAGGACGCGGCGCAAGGCTACGACACCGCGAAGAAGCTCGACTACGCGGCCAATCGCCTCGTGTGGCTCACGCCGTCGCCCGCGAACAATACGTGGGGCGTCGCGGTGCTCGCGCCGCTCGCGCAGGCGCAGCGCCTGAAAAGCTTTTCCGATTTCGGCAAATGGGTGGCCGGCGGCGGCAAGCTGAAGCTCGCGGCATCCGCCGAGTTCGTCAACAGCGCGTCCGCGCTGCCGTCGTTCGAGAAGGCGTATGGCTTCAAGCTGAAGCCCGACCAGCTCGTCGTGCTGTCCGGCGGCGACACGGCGGCCACCATCAAGGCCGCCGCGAACCAGACCGACGGCGTGAACGCGGCGATGGTCTACGGCACCGACGGCGGGATCGCGGCCAGCGGCCTCGCGGTGCTCGACGACGACAAGCACGTGCAGCCCGTCTACGCGCCGACGCCGGTGATTCGCGAAGCGGTGCTGAAAGCGCATCCGCAGATCGCCGACTACCTGAAGCCGGTGTTCGCGAGCCTCGACCTGAAGACGCTGCAGACGCTCAACAGCCGCATCCAGATCAACGGCGAGCCGGCCGCGGGCGTCGCCGCGCAGTACCTGAAGGCGAAGGGCTTCGTGAAATGACGGCGCGCGCGGCCGCCTCCGCGCGACGCCTCGCGGCCGACCGGGTCGGCATCCTGATCGGCGTGCTGACGATCGGCGCGGTGCTGTTCGCGCCGTTCGTCGTGCTGCGGCCGAACCGGATCGCGGCAGGCGCCGGGCTCCCGCTGCTCCATGCCTTGCCGGGCGCGCAAGCCAGCGCGCTCGCTGCGCTGTGGATCGCCGCCGCGCTGTGGACGATGACGGCGAGCCGGCCCGCGTGGCGCCTCGCCGTCGGTTGCGGGCTGCTCGCGACGCTCGGCTACGCGGCCGGCGCCGCCGCGACGCATCTCGTCGCGGCCGACGACGCGCTCGCGCGCGTGTCGCCCGCCGCCGGCGTCTGGCTGCTGCTGTTCGCGTGGGCCGTGCTGGTCGCCGATGCGCTCGCGCGGCTCGCGTTCGGCCCGTGGCGGCGGCTCGCCGCGCTCGCGCTCGCCGTCGCGGCGCTCGCCGTGCCGCTCGCGACCGGCTGGTGGGACGGGCTCTCCGTGATGCGCGAATACGCGGTGCGCGGCGACGACTTCTGGCGCGAGGCCGCGCGGCACGTCGCGCTCGCGGGCGGCTCGGTCGCGGCCGCGCTGGTCGCGGGCCTGCCGCTCGGCATCGCGTGCGCGCGCGTCGACGCGGTGCGCGCGGCGGTGATGCCGGTGCTCAATGTCGTGCAGACGATCCCGAGCATCGCGATGTACGGGCTGATGATGGCGCCGCTCGGCATGCTCGCCGCGCACGTGCCGCTCGCGGCCTCACTCGGCGTGCGCGGGATCGGCGTCGCGCCGGCCGTGCTCGCGCTGTTCCTGTATTCGCTGCTGCCGATCGCCTCGAGCGTCGCGGTGGGCCTGCAGCAGGTGCCGCCGCAGGTAACCGAAGCCGCGCGCGCGATGGGCATGACGGGCGCGCAGCGCCTGCTGCGGGTCGACCTCGTGCTCGCGCTGCCGGTGATCCTGAGCGGCGTGCGTATCGTGCTCGTGCAGAACATCGGCCTGACCGCAGTGGCCGCGCTGATCGGCGGCGGCGGTTTCGGCACCTTCATCTTCCAGGGGATCGGGCAATCCGCCGCCGATCTCGTGCTGCTCGGCGCGATCCCGACGATCGCGCTCGCGCTGATGGCCGCCGTCGTGTTCGAAGCCGCGACCGCACTCGCGAAAGGACCTTCCGCATGATCGAAATCGAACGGCTCGGCAAGCGCTTCGGCGATCTCGTCGCGGTCGACGACGTGTCGCTGACGATGCGGCGCGGCACGATCACCGCGCTGGTCGGCGCATCGGGCAGCGGCAAGTCGACGCTGCTGCGGATGATCAACCGGCTGATCGCGCCGAGCGCGGGCACCGTGCGCATCGACGGCGTCGACACCGCAAGCGTGCCGCCCGAGCAGCTGCGGCGCGGCATCGGCTACGTGATCCAGGGCCACGGCCTGTTTCCGCACTGGAACGTCGCGCGCAACATCGCGACCGTGCCGCGCCTGCTCGGCTGGCCGGCGGCGCGCATCGACGCGCGCGTGCGCGAGCTGCTCGCGCTTTTCAATCTCGCGCCGGACGAGTTCGCGGGCAAGCTGCCGCACGAGCTGTCCGGCGGCCAGCAGCAGCGCGTCGGCGTCGCGCGCGCGCTCGCCGCCGAGCCCGCGATGCTGCTGATGGACGAGCCGTTCGGCGCGCTCGATCCGATCATCCGCGGCAAGGCGCAGGACGAGCTGCTCGCGCTGCAGCGGCGGCTCGGCATCACGGTCGTGCTCGTCACGCATGACATCGAGGAAGCGCTGAAGCTCGGCGACACGATCGCGGTGATGGACGGCGGCCGGCTGCTGCAGGTCGCGCCGCCCGCCGAGATCCTCGGCCAGCCGGCGGCGGGCGTCGTCGAGCAACTGGTGGCCGGCGTCGACCGGCCGCTGCGCCTGCTCGCGCTGACGCCGGTCGGCGACGTGGCCGAGCCCGGCCGCGCCGACGGCGAGCCGATCGCCGCGACGCGCACGCTGCGCGACGCGATCTCCGAGCTGCTGTGGCGCGGCGTCGACGTGCTGCCGGTCGAGGACGCCGATGGCCGCATCACGCGCCGCATCGCACTCGACGCGATTCGCGCGCATGCGCGACGACCCGCATGACGACGCGGCCCACCGCGCATCGCCGGCGCGGCTTCGCTTCGCTCGCCGCGCGCGTCGCCGCGCTGGCGCTGCTGCTCGTGCTGCTGCTGCGTCCGGCATGGCTGCAAGGGCTGTTCGCGCCGTTCGCGGACAACGGCGCGCCCGTCATCTACGACCGCGCGAGCCTGCTCGACCTCACGCTCGCGCATCTCGGCACGGTCGCGCTGTCGAGCCTGATCGGCACGCTGCTCGCGATCGCGGCCGGCATCGCGGTGACGCGGCCGTCCGGCGCGGATTTCCTGCCGGTGGCGCGCAGCATCGTGAACATCGGCCAGACGTTTCCGCCGGTGGCCGTGCTCGCGCTCGCGGTGCCGGCGGTCGGCTTCGGCCTGCAGCCGGTGCTGATCGCGCTGGTGCTGTACGGGCTGCTGCCGGTCTTCGAAAGCACGATCGCGGGCATCGAGGACGTGCCGCGCGACGTCGTCGACGCCGCGCGCGGGATGGGCATGAGCGGCTGGCAGCAACTGGCCACCGTGGAGCTGCCGCTCGCGCTTCCGGTAATCGTCAACGGCATCCGCCTCGCGGTCGTGATCAATCTCGGCACCGCGACGATCGGCTCGACGGTCGCCGCGCGCGGGCTCGGCGACGTGATCATCGCGGGCCTGCAGACCGCGAACACGGCATTCGTGCTGCAGGGCGGGATGATCGTCGGGTTGCTGGCGGTGCTGGTGAGCGATGCGATCGGGGCGCTTGCGCGGCTGACGGCGCGGCGCACGTAGGCGCTCGCGCGCGATGTAGCACGTGCTTCATGCAATCGTGCGAACGATGCTCGCGCAACCGATCGCCCCCGCCCGACTCTCCGCCTCGCTGACAACATCCTGCATCCGGCTTACATCCAGGGCCATATTCGCGCCATCCGGCGCGATTGGCCGATATACTGTGCGCCTCCCAATTCCCTCCCCCGGACCATGCGACGGTTTCCCTGGCTGACCGTGTTGTTGCTTTGCACCGCGAATCAAGCGTCGGCGCAGCAAGCGCCCGCACCGCTTGCGCCCGCATCGATCGCGGTGGCCGCCTCCGCGGCATCGGCCGCGTCCGCGCCGCAAGCCGACACCCAGCCGAACGAGGAAAACCGCCGCATCACCGCCTACCTGACGAAGAAATTCGGCGTCGCGAAAGAGAAGGCCGCCAAACTCGCCGACATCGTGAGCGCGAATGCGACGAAATATTCGCTGCCGCCGGCACTGGTTTACGCGATCATCTCGATCGAATCGCGCTTCCAGGAAAAGGCGCGCGGCGCGGGCGGCGCAACCGGGCTGATGCAGGTGGTGCCCAGCGCGCACCGCGGGCTGCTGCGGAACGTGAAGGACCTCACCGAGCCGACCGCCAACGTCAACGCCGGCTCGGCGATCCTGTCCGGCTACGTGAAGGCCGCCGGCGGCGACGTGGGCGCCGCGCTGAAGAGCTACGGCGGCTCGCACGCGTATGCGGCGAAAGTGATGCAGCGGGTCGAGTCGTTCCGCTTCGTGCTCGACCCGCGCGACGACGCAAACGCGGGCATGATGCCCGTCAGCGCGCCGGCGTCCGACCTCCCGAAGACGCCGAACACGCACTGACGCGCCCCGTCACCCGTTCGACGCGCCGCCGACCGTGCGGATGCTGCGCCACTGCCCCTGCTCGACCCGGAACAGCGTATAAGGCGGCTTGATCAGGTCGCCGCGTTCGTCGAACGAGATCTTCCCCGTCACGCCCGTGACCGACACCTTCGGCATGCTCTGCACGACCTTGCCGCGATCGGCCGAATCGGCATTGTGGATCGCCGCGATCATCGCGAGCGCCGCGTCGTACGCAAACGGCGCATACAGTTCGACGTCCTGGTTGAAGCGCGCCTTGTAGCGCTGCGCGAACGCCTGCGCGGCCGGCAGCTTGTCGAGCGCGGGGCCCGGCTCGAGATCCTGCGTGCCTTCGCCGGAGCTGCCGGCGATCTTCAGGAATGCGTTGCTTTTCAGCGCGCCCGCGCCGAACAGCTGCGCGCGGATGCCGAGCGAGCGCATCTGCTTGACCAGCATCGCGCCCTGCTCGTCGAGCCCGCCGAAGAACAGCAGGTCGATGTTGTTGCTCTTCAGCGTCGTCAGGATGCCGCGGAAATCGACCGCCTTGTCGTTCGTGTATTCGCGGCTGACGACCGTGCCGTGCGCCTCCTTCACGCCCTTCTCGAACGCATCCGCGAGCCCCTGGCCGAATGCGGTGCGATCGTCGATGATGCCGATCCGCTTCGCCTTCAGCTGCTCGACCGCGAAACGCCCCGCGACCACGCCGCCGATCCCGTCGTGCCCCATCGTGCGGAACACGTTCTTGAAGCCCTGCATCGTGAGCTGCGGATTGGTCGACCCGGGCGTGATCATCGTCACGTTCGCCTGCCGGTACACGGCCGACGCCGGAATGCTGCAGCCCGAGTTGTAATGCCCGATCACGCCCACCACGCCGTCGTCGACGAGCTTCTGCGCGACCTGGATCGCGGTGCGCGGATCGGCCTGGTCGTCCTGCACGTCGAGCACGTAGCGCACCGGCTTGCCGCCGATCGTCGGGTGCTTCGCGTTCTCCTCGTCGAGCGCGAGCTGCGCGCCGTATTGCAGATCCTTGCCGACGCGGGCGACCGGCCCCGTCAGCGGGCCGGCGAAGCCGATCTTCACGGTTTCCACGTCCGCCCCCTGCGCGGACGTGACGGCCGTGCCGATCGAGCAGACCGCCAGCCATACCAGCCAGTTACGACGATTCATGATGCCTCCTTGCTGCGGTTGAAGTCGCGGTTCGTGTCTACCGTTCCGGCCGCTTCGATACGCGACGACTCGAAGCCGTATCCGGGGTCGCGCGCCGTCCGATCGCGGCGCGTCAAAGTCAAAAACGCGTGGCCCGATAGCCGGCCAGGTCGAGCGGCGGCGCGCGCATCGCAACCAGGTCCGCCACGATCCGGCCGGTGATGCCCGCCAGCGTCACGCCGAGATGCTGGTGGCCGAACGCGTAGATCACGCGTTCGCTGCGCCGCGCGCGGCCGAGCACCGGCACGCCGTCCGGCAGCGTCGGGCGAAAGCCGAGCCAGCTGCGCACGGGCGCACCGAGCGCCGGCAGCGCCTCGCGCGCCGAGCGCGTCAGCAGGTCGACGAGCGCGCGGTTCTCGCCGGCGTCGAAGCCGCCGAGCTCGACCGTGCCGGCCGCGCGCAGCCCTTCGTCGAGCGGCGTCATGTAGAAGCCGCGCTCGGCCCAGCCGACCGGCCGCGACACGACGTGCTCGCGCTGCGCGAACTGCACGTGGTAACCGCGCTCCGTATCGAGCGGCACGCGATCGCCGCACGCGGCCGCGAACGCGCGCGAGCGTGCGCCCGCCGCAATCACGACGTGGTCGAAGGTGCGCGTCGCGCCGTCGGCGATCAGCGTCACGCCGTCGCCGGCCGGCTCGATCCGCTCGACGTGCGCGCGTTCGAGCGCCGCGCCGCCCGTGGCCAGATGGTCGAACAGCGCGCCGAGAAAGCCGTGCGGATCGGAAAAATGCCAGCTGCCGTCGAACAGCACGCCGTGCGAGAAGATCGGCGCGAGCGCGGGCTCGAGGCGGCGAATGCCGGCCGCGTCGAGCGTCTCGAACGCGACGCCGAACCGGCGGCGCAGCGCGAGCGACGGCTGCGCGGCCTCGAACGACGCCTGCCGCGCGTACAGGTACAGGCACTCGCGCGGCCGCACGAAAGCCGCAAGCCGCGGCGTGCCGAGCAACGGCGCGTAGCCTTCGGCGGCGCGCGACAGCAGCGCCGCCAGCGCCTGCACGCTGCGCAGGTGCCGGGCCGGCGTCGACGCGACCAGGAACCTCGCCAGCCAGGGCGCGCCGCGCAGCAGGTACGGCCAGCGGATGCGCAGCGGGCTGTCGGCGGCGAACAGGTAGTGCGGGATGTCGCGGAACACCGACGGGCTGTTCACCGGCACGCAGCCGTACGGCGCGAACGTCGCGGCGTTGCCGAACGACGCGCCGTGCCCGACGCCCGCCGGGTCGAACAGCGTCACGCGGTGCCCGTCGCGCTGCAGCCAGGCGGCCGCGCCGAGCCCGATGAAACCTGCCCCCACGATGGCGACGTTCGCCATGACGCATCCCCTCCGGCGCACTGCACTCACACAAAGATGGAATCAAGAATCACACAAGAATTTTTTGTGTGCAATCAAAATGAGATTGTGTGGCGTCGGTGTTTACCCGCTTTCAACTGACTGATTCAGCGGGATTTTGCGGGACTGTTTGACGCACGGGGCGGCTCATATACAATCGCGAGGCAGGGCAAAACGACAGACAAACGCTTTTTGTGTGGCGACAGGCGACAAATGGCATCAGACAAACTTTCCGACGCGCGCGACAGCGGCGCGCCGGCGCAGGCGAAGCGCCCGACCTACGTCGAGGTGTCGAGCTCGATCGAGACGGAAATCCGCAACGGCACGTATCCGCCGGGCAGCCGCCTGCCGCCGCAGCGCCAGCTCGCGACCGAGCTCGGCATCAACGTGTCGACCGTGTCGCGGGCGTACAAGGAGCTGCAGCTGCGCGGCCTCGTGATCGGCAGCAAGCGCCGCGGGTCGCTCGTCACCGGCGGCGCGATGCCGAGCATCGAGCCGGCGCGCGCGTCGCTCGCGGCCGGCGACGGCGTGATCGACCTGACCGTGAACCGGCCGGCCACCGGCGATTTCCTCGCGAGCCTCGCGCAGACGCTCGGCACGCTGCCGAACGACCCGCGCTTCGCGACGCTGCAGGAATACCAGCCGCCGCAGGGGCCCGACTGGGCGCGCGCGGCCGGCGCGCAATGGCTCGCCGCGCCGGGCTTCGCGCCGTCGCGCGACCAGGTGGTCGTGACGAGCGGCGCACAGCATGGCCTGTATGCGGTGCTGAACAGCCTGATCGGCACCGACGGCGTGATCGTCGCGGATCGCCTCACCTATTACGGCCTCAAGGCGCTCGCGCCGGTGTTCCAGTTCGAGATCGTCAGCGCGCCGGCGGACGACGACGGCCTGTTGCCCGACGAGATCGAGCGGATCTGCCAGCGCATGCCCGTGAAGGCGATCTTCGTCGTGCCGAACCTGCAGAATCCGACCGTGACGACGATGAGCCTCGCGCGGCGCATGGCGCTCGTCGACGTCGCGCGGCGCCATCACGTGACGATCATCGAGGACGACGTGTACGGCCCGCTCGTGCGCGACCGGCTGCCGACGATCGCGGGGCTGTGCCCGGAGCTGACGTTCCATATCGGCGCGACGTCGAAGATCCTCGCGCCGGGGCTGCGGCTCGGCTACCTGTGCTGCCCGAAGGACAGCGTCGCGCTGTGTGCGGAAGCGGTGCGCACGACCGCGTGGATGCCCGCGCCGATGTCGATGCTGATCGCGACCGCCTGGATCGAGAACGGCACCGCCGGGCGGATCATGAATGCGCAACTGGCGGAAATCCGCGCGCGGGTGGATCTCGCGCGGGAGCTGCTGCCGGCCGGGCAGCTGAAATCCGACCCGGCGTGCATGTTCGTGTGGCTGCGGCTGCCGCCGCCGTGGCGCGCGGATGACTTCGCGGCGAATGCGAAGGCGCGCGGCGTGATCGTGATGCCGTCGTCGACGTTCGCGGTCGATCGCGCGGAGCTCGAGCACGGCGTGCGCATCAACCTCGCGTGCGCGTCGACGCGCGACGAGCTCGTCAACGGGCTGCGGATTCTGGCGGGGACGTTGAAGGATCGGCCGCGGGCGTTGTTCGGGTCGATTTGAGGGGGTGGAAGCAACGGCACTTCTGTCGTGAGCGCGACAGGTTGCGCTCGACATGCGAGCGATTCCATCCGGCGCGCAATCAGCCCGCCGTCACCCCCTCCCCACCTCTCCCGTCCACCGCAGGTAATCCCCCCGCGTCCAGTCGAGCCCCACCCCGACGCGCTTCGTCCCCGGCCGGATCTTCGGCTTGTGGACCGACAGCGTCAGCGTCTCCAGCGCCGGCCATTCGCGAAACGACATCACCGCGAGATCGGCCACCAGCGTTTCGAGCAGCCGCGTATGCGGCTTGTGCGCGAGAAACGCGGCCACCCGCGCGCAATACCCGTCATAGTCGATCCACTCGCCCGCCTCGTTCGGCTCGCAGCGATACCCGAGCTGCGCATCGATCACGATCGGCTGCGGCGCCTCGTGCTCGTGCGCATGGATGCCGATCCGCGCGGGCACCATCAGTTCGTCGACGAACACGCTCCAGCCGCGCCCCCTGACGCGCGGCACGTCGATCGACACGAACGGTTCGTCGGCCGGCTTCATGACGCGAGCGGCGCGGCCGCGTCGAGCATGATGCGCACGAAATAGTCGGCGAAGCTGCGGCGCACGACGATCTCGAACGTGTCGTCGCCGGTCGGCACCAGCACGACACCCGCCTTGAAGTAATGCGTCTGCGCGCACTGGCCCGGCTTGAACAGCCGCGGATGCAGGTCGAGCGGGCAGCCGCGCGCCAGCACGTCGCGCACGCGCTCGCCGCTGATCTCCACGACCGTGTAGCCGCTGCCGATGTCGACCGCCGCCGCATACGTGCCCTGCACGGCCTCGGCGAGCTGCGCCTCGAGCACGCCGGCCTGCACCGCGCCGTTCGAGCGCACGAGCCACTCGTCGGGGCCGAGCCACAGCACGTCGTACTCCGCGCTGCGCGCGACCGTGTTCGGCGCGGCCGGCGGCCGGCAGCCCACCACGCGCTCGAACGCGGCGACGAACGCGGGGTCGCTCAACTCGCCGCGCACGTTGACGAGATCGAGGAACGGCCGCTCGCGGAACGTGAACTTCTGCGACGCGCGCGCCTGCTGCGTCTTCAGCAGGTCGGCCGCGCCAACGAACGGCGATTCGAGGCGCACGCCGCCCGTGCCCGCCACCTGCGCCTGGTCTCTGGTTTCATTCCACATGCTGACGCACCCCTTCGGTATCGTAGAAAACCGGGCTCGAGATCTTCGCGGTGATGCGCTTGCCGTTGGCCAGCGGAATCACGACG
>Ga0157367_1000106_pt1 | contig 40851 bp, 38 predicted proteins | sample AttbisABBM2_FD_113142 | JGI IMG/M metagenome (GOLD analysis project Ga0157367, IMG submission 113142) | Fungus gardens microbial communities from leaf cutter ant in Botucatu, State of São Paulo, Brazil - Atta bisphaerica ABBM2 | ecosystem: Host-associated > Fungi > Mycelium > Unclassified ... | reverse complement strand
CGGTCTGAATGCATGTGTCCACGCGGACACTTAGCATCTGACCTTCTGCCTACCATTGGTAGGGCGCCGTTTATTGACGGCTTACATACGACGAACCCGGGTGAGGTTTGGGCGCAAAAGATCGCGACTGCGTACGGCGGCACCCTCACGGCTGCATACCAAGGCGGGTTCGGCGTGCCGCTCACCGCGTCGACCGGCCTCGGCTACGCGCAAGGCGGCGCTCGCGTGCATGAGGCAATCGGGATCGGGCACGCTTCGGTCGGTACTGCGAACGCCGACTATTCGCAGGCGACTACCATTCCTGTCACCCAGCAGCTGCAGAACTACCTGACGGTGCACGGCAACTTCAACGCTGGCCAGCTGGTGCTCGTCAACGGAGGGACGAACGACATCCTGTCACTGGCCCCGACGCTTCAATCGGCGATCGCGGCCGATGTGGCCGGCGGCATGGACCCGACTCTGGCAGTCCAGAAGGAGGGCGGGGCGGCTCTAGCACCGGTTGCGCAGGCGCTCGCGGGTGTCGTGCAGCAGATCGCGTCGGCGGGTGCGACGCACGTGGTCCTGGTCAACGCCCCGGATCTCGGACAGACCCCGTACGCCGTTCGCTCCGGTGCGAGCGCACAGCAACTGCTCAGCGGACTCGCGAAGGTGTACAACACGGTGCTCTCGCAATCGGTGCAGGCGCTGGGCATCCCGGCAAACAAGCTGACGCTCGTCGACCTGTCGACGTGGCAGGATAATGTGATCGCGAGCTATCAGACCAGCGGTTTCACCGTCGGCAACACGGGCACCGCCTGCAACATCGAAGCTATGGTCGCGAATGCGACCAAGGCAGGCGTTGCAAACCCGCAGGCCTTCGGCTCGGCCCTGTTCTGCTCGCCGCAGACCTATACGGCCGCCGGCGCAGACCAAGCGTACATGTTCGCGGATCTCTTCAACCCGTCGACGCGCCTGCACACGCTGTTCGCGCAACAAGTGCAGCAGCAGCTGACGGCAGCTGGCCTCGGTAGCTGAGGCCCACATTGCGGGAAAGGGAGGGGCGCATATGCGCCCCTTTTTTTCGTCCTGACGTCAACGCCAGTTCAGGTACCCGAACAGGCCGGCCGCCGCGATCAAGGCGTACGGCCATGACCGGCCCGCGAGACGCCAGTCAGTGACCGACGGCCACGCCCCAGCGATCAGCTGCGCGAGCGCCACCCAGACCAAGATATCCCACCCGCCCACCGTCGTCGCTGACTGAGTACGCCACCAGGCGCCGGCCGCCGCGAACGGGAATCCAAGCAACGGCGCCAAACAGGCAGGCGCGGCATTCCACCAGCGGAGATTCTCGAATTCCACCGCCCCATAGACATACATGCCGCCCCGGGTCCGGCGTGGCCACAGCGTCAGGCTGACCGGGCGGGCACACGTCAGGTGCCCAATCACGAGGTGCAGCAGTTCGTGCGCGAGCGTTGCCGGCGAACAGACGAATGCGGACAGCGCGCCCCCACGGGCGAAGCGCGAAATCACCAGCGAACCCGCAACGGCAGGGACCAGGTAGAGGCCGACGCCGCGCACGGTCGGCGCTTGAAGGAGCGCGAATGCCGTCATACACAACAAAAGAGGGGGCGAGACAGGGGAAGGGGCAGCCAGTCGAATACGAGCGGCTGCCCAGCCAGTTTATGCGGCCTCGGTGGCGCCCCGGCTGATCGGCGACGGGAGGACCGGCATCGCGTCGCCCGCGGCCCACTGAACGTGATGCATCCGGTCGCCATCGAGAAGTTCGCCGAGCGCTGTCATATATGCCTCGGACGCATTCCCGGGAACCATGTACACGGCCGTGTGCTTGTCTTCAGTGTCGTTGAGGATCACCGACGCCAACGGACGCGTCGCCGGCAAATTGTAGCGCAGCCCTTTGACGAACCGCCGGCGCCCTTTGATCAGGGATTCGAGCAGGCGCTTCTCCTCGACATTGGAGAACGGAATCCACTGCTCGTTCGTGACCATCAGCGCCATCTCCTCGAGTTCCGCGACGCCGGCCGTGTCTACGCTGAATGTGGCGATCATGACCAGGTGAATCTCCGGAAATGCATTCCACAGACTCTTTTCGGCCGCGAACACCTTGAGCCGCTTGTTGAGGTCGCTGCTCATCATGAAGAAGAAGTCGGGCGCCTGCTTGAGCTCAATCTTGTGCCCGTACCGGGCCGCCTCCACGACCTTGATCTCACCGATGGCAATAAATAGCTTCTTGCCCGGCCGGTTCGACTTCTCGGCGGAGGCGAGCAGCGCGCTCCGTCGTTGCTCGATCTCGTGCTTCCGGTCGACGTAGTACGGTTCAGGCACATAGAGCGAGCTGGGCAGATGCAAGCCCTTCGTGAACTTTCCCTGTGCTGCGCGCAACAGGTACTTGTGCACGGTCGCCCAGCTCCGCTTTCCCTCCATCGCCGGATGCCAGTGTGTCAGGTGTGCTTCGTCCCACAGATAGTGCAGCAATGACCGGATCGTCAGCTTCGACGTTTCCGCCTTGATGCTGTCCTGTTCGGAGTTCGATGGCGCGGGCGGCGCCCGGCCGCCGATCTTGTTCAGCGCAAAGTCCAGTCTCAGACTCGTGGTGCCGTCCTCGATGTCCTCCTGGATGGCGTGCCCCATCACCTCGCCGAGCCCGCTGAGTTGCGCCGGCGGCTCGTATGACGTGCAGTCGGCAGAATGCGACGCCCCTGAGTCGGGCATGCGCTTGATCAGGAAGTGGCCCTCGACCTTGGCCACGTACATCGGAATGCCTGGCCTTACGCAGAGGCACAGTGGACGGATCTTCGACCGATGGACTCGTGCCAATGCCCCTTGCAGTCCCGGGTCGTCGCCGGCGAAGGTCCGGCCGTCGATTTCAAAACGAAGCATGATTTCCCCGTGAGGCCAACGCCCGAATCGCCCAGATTCGGGGCGTGCCGAATCGTTCAGGTCTCACCGAGTCCGCGACCTTGCTCGTTGGACGATGTCTTCGCCATCTCGCGCGACTGATCGACGTTTTGCTTCTGCTCGTGGCTCTCGTGCTTCATCTGCACGTTCTGCCCCAAGTGGACATTGCCGCTCAGCTCGTCTTTCGTGAATCTCACTGCGTCCGTTCGCCCCGTCTGCACCACGACGTGCTTGTCGGAGACGTCGACGACCTTTCCCTGGACGACAATATCGCGACCGAGACTCGACGAGTCGGTGATTCGCAGACCGGCGGGCAAGGGCCCGGACAGTCCCGGGGAGGGGGCAGGGCTCAGAACAGCTTGTCGGCCACTTTCTTCCGCGCGGCTTCGTTCTCGTGCATCTCCTTGATGCCTTTCATGCCCCGCTGGATCCAGCTCGTGGCGATCTCGCGGTGCGAGTCCGACGGCTTGTCGGTAGGCGTCTTCGTCGATTCGCCCGAATTCGCGCTGGTCTTCGACTCGTTGCCGGAGTCGGTTTTGGATGTGCTCATAGTTCCCTTCCGATTTCAGTACGTCGACGTTTTCGAATCCCTGCAGCTGCACCGGGTTTGCCCGGTCGCGGACGTCAACCACGTCGAGCAGCAGATTCTGACCAAAGAAATTGTGTAGCTGCTCGAGCGACTCCGGCAAGTTCCCGACGATGTTGGCAATCGTCGCAATACTCGAGCCGCGTCCTTCCTCATAGAAGCGCTGCAGGGTGTTGTCGAGCGCGTTCGCGACCCGGGCGTGTACCACAATGATATGCGCCCGATAGCCGGCATCAAGCACCTGTTGAATCTTGTCGCGGCTGGTCTCGAACTTCGACATCTGGCCCTCAAAGACCATCACCGCGTCCTGCGGCAGCTCACCGGACTTCAGGACCATCGACGTTTTCCCCGCCCCGGGCGAACCCGTCAGGAAATACACGGTATCACGCCCGCTCGCGCGCGGAGCCGCGAGATTTTCGGTGAACAGCGCCGAGGACAGGACGGCCGCCGAATTGTGGACGGGGTTGTTGTAGCGATTGCGTGATTCCCGAGACGCGCTGAAGTCCGCAAACGTTTCCTTGAACAGATCCGCGGCCACATACCGCCCCTCGAACGATCGTGAATCGTTCCGGTACGCATCGACAAGTTTCTTGGGATCAGTCTTGGCTGCGTCGATCGCGCGCTCCTGAACGGCGCGCCGATCTGGTTCGTCAAAATCGACGTACCGGATATTCTCTAATCTCATCCTCTAACCCCGGCTGAATTGTTGTTCTCCCAGCTCGTCGGGTATCGCGCCGATGTGCTGGTGCATCTCGATATCTGTCGTGGTCGCACCCGCATCCCAAAGCACTCGTGGCCGCCGTCTCGGGCCGGTAGATCCTGATCGAGTAGGGCAATTCTTCGGTTGCCGACGAGCAACGCAAGCAGATGCATCACGGTGCGAATTAAATTATACTCATCATCGAGCCTGATACAACTTAATATCCATCTCAGGCCGACACGGGGAAAACATGAGGATCGACCAACGCACTTCCACGATCTCGAGGTACCGCACGCCGACACTTCTCAGCGTGGTCGCGGTTCTCCAGATCCTGGATTGGCACAGCACGCTGGCCACCGCGCACACCCGCGGCGAAGCAAACAAGATGGTCAACTGGCTCGCTCAATGGACGAGCCTCGGGTGGGTCGTATCCGTCATCAAGCTGGCCTGCCTCGCGATGCTCGTGGCCGGCTTCCTCTACTGGCGCAAACACAAAGGTCTCTACGAGCTCGAGTTCGCCCTTTGCTTGAGCGTCCTGATCGTCGCCTACGGCGGGGTTGTATTCAACAACTACTTTGCCTAACATCACAATATCAATATTGATATTTTGATGGTTCGCGAAGCACCGTTCCCTCGACTCGCCTGACTAGATTCGTCTCGAAGGCGCGTCGGACCGAGGTTTGTCAGGCCGCTCCGGCTCCGTTCGGTATCATTTCGCTATCTAGCGACTGGAGCAGGGCATGAAGACCATTTTTGAAACGGATTTGAAGCAAGCCGCGATCGCAGGGACGATCAAGGACTTCATCATCGAGGAGGTTGAGGCCGGGTACATCCTTCTCACGCTTTTTAGCCGGTCGAACGTCGAGCACATCCTCTTTACGCAGCGCGGGCGCGCGCGGACCTGGGTCAATGTGAACTCGCTGATTGAATTTATCGTGCAGTACAAACCCGAGCTTCCGGAGGTGCGCATACGCCTCATGAGGCGCTCCGACAATCAATAGAGGATTCATGCGTCGCCTTGCCAAAGTCACCCTCAGCCTCATCTGTGCTGGTTATGCCGCTCTGGCCCACGCCGGCTTTCCAGAAGAACTCGTCAAGCGATTCCCGGCCGCACAGGGTGCGAAGGTCGAGCGCGCATTTCCCGGCTTCTGGTCGGTCACGAAGGGCGGCGACGTCTTCTTCGTTCGGGACGATCTCTCGATCCTCATTTCCGGCGAGGTCGTCGACCTCAATCAGCACCGGTCCCTCACTCAATCGATTCGCGACGCGAATCCGCCACGCATCGACGTCGCCCAACTGAACCTGAATGACGCGATCAAGTTCGGGAGCGGCTCGCGACGCCTCTACATCTTCTCCGACCCGGACTGCCCGTACTGCCGAAAACTGGAAGGCACGCTCACCAAGCTGATCGACGTCACCATCTACATCTTTCCGTTCCCGCTCGCCGGCCACCCGAACGCCGCCGAAGTGTCAGAAGGAATCTGGTGCCAGAAGGACCGCGCTGGGGCATGGCGGGCTTACCAAGAGCTCGCGCTCGTTACACGTGAGCCGCAGCTCCTGACAGCGTGGCAGGACTACCTGGCCAAGCACAAGCAGCCGGCACAGCCCACCTGCGACAACCCGCTCGCACGCAATCTCGAATTCGGACGGCAGTGGAACATCGCCGGCACCCCCGCACTCGTGTTCGAGGACGGCACGCTAATCCCGGGCCTGGTGCCCGCACCGCGGCTCGAGGCACAACTCGCAAAGTCGCACGCCAACCTGACGGCCTCGAAATAGCGGGCATCTGCATTTTGTGGTTGATCGGAGTTGCCACAACGGGACGTGATCAGGAAGGTCCGAAAAACACTCGGTGCGTAAGCGCCCTGGACCGTCCGGCAGTTGCTTAGGAGATTGCACATGTTGAGGATCGGGATTATTCCCGCCACGCTGCTCGCGGGTGCGGCCGCTGTTTGGCTGCGCGTGCCAAGTCTGGTAGTGCTGGTCGTATGCGCTGAGACAATCGCGATCGGCGCGATGGCGACCTCAGGTGACTCACGCACATTTGATATTGCCTGCGCCGTCATGGGTGCGGCCTTGATCAAGTTTGTCGTGTTTGCGCAGCCTGTTTTTTCTTTTCTGCTGCACACGAAGTATCCAGCGTTGTCATTCCTGGATTCGGACTGGCTTATCGGAGGAATTGCCGCAATCTCAATCCCTCTATCCGCTTTGTATGGGATCTATGGGCCGCTGCAAGGACGCCATAAATTGAAGTTGTTCGGTGGAAGTTTTGGGAAATTCTTCGCAGCCTTCGCCGCATGGCTCGCGCTGTCAGTTGCTTTATATGCGCACTTTGATGGCCGTGATCTGGTTGCCGCGCTCGCAGGCGTTGGTGCACTTGCATTGTTCGTCACGAGCTTGCGAATGCATTCGAAAACCAAAATCCATGCGTAGGAAACTGTCTTCGCAAACGACAGAAGCGCCGGCCACGCTGGCGCGAAGACCTGCATTGCAACGCAACATGAAATTACATGATCAACCATGAAAAACGGATACCAGAAATAACATGCTCTGCCGAATCTTGACCTGGCTGGCTAAGCGCGGCCGGCATACAACGCTCCACGTCGCCGTCGTTACGCTGTTGGCGACCGCGGGCTTCATCATGTTCACCGCTGGCGACCTCGGACCGATGGCGCCGCTCGTGATCGCGATTGCGTTCTACCTGATCTTCGCCGCCGTGGCCGCCGAACTGGCCCTCGGCGTGGCGACCGTGATCCGGAACCTCGCACGTCGGGCTCTACGTCGCGCTGCATGATGGCTCGCATTTCTGCCGTACTTTTAGTACTGCTATTCGCTTGCACGGGAGTACAGGCTGATCTGAACACGTGTTTTGAGAACGCGGCACATCGCAGGAACCTCAACGTCGATCTGCTCCGCGCGATCGGTCATGTCGAGTCGCGGTACCGGCCTTGGGTAACAAATGCGAAATCCGGCGCGATTGGCGTAATGCAGATCATGCCGTTTCACCTCACGTGGCTGCGCAAATACGGGATCGAGCGGGGCGACCTGCTGGACGGGTGCACCAACATCAACGTCGGCGCGTTCTTGCTCGCCGATTTCGTCCGCATGTACGGGAGCACGTGGCGCGCCGTCGGCGCATACGGCGCGGGCATCGCCCCGAACAAGGAGCGCGCCCGCATCGAGTACGCGCGTTTGGTGCGCGCGTCGTTCGAACGCATAACTCGGGGCGGACCGACACCAATTCCGACAACGCCTGACCGCCGCAGCAACCCGCCTGCTGCCCCTCCTAGACCGACACTGGTAGTGGACAAATGACCCGACTATTCAGATTACCCGCGGTTCTCGTCCTCGCCGCGCTGACGTTGAGCGCGAACGCCGAAGACCTCGGAACGAAAGCGCAAACCTACGCGCTCGACCGCGATGCCGCCGATCAGATCAAAGACGTCATGCGCCGGAAGCAGCAATCTGGCGAACTTGACGCCTTCTGGAAGACCTATCGCGACAAGACGATCGCCAGCATCAAGAATCCGCCGCCTCTCGGCATCGCGACCAACTATTCGGCCCGCACCGAACTGCACGCGCTGCGGTTCGTGATCCCCCAGGACTACCGTGATCAGAACGGCAAGGTCATTGTGCGTCGAGGAACGGTCGTCGAACCGCTGAAGGTCATGCCCCTCACGAGCGGGCTGCTGTTCATCGACGGCAACGATCCACGCCAGGTCGAATACGCGGTCCGCCGGAGTCAGAACGAGCCGATGAAGATCGTGCTGACGGCCGGCTCGCCGTACACGATGCGGCTTCGGTATGCGAACCAGCCCTGGCATGGCGGCACCGGCGTTCCTTTCTACTTCGACCAGCGAAAGATGATCATCAATACGCTCGGCAGACTCTACGGCATTCAGATCAATAGCGTTCCCGCAGCTGTATACCAGCAGGGCGACAAGCTCGCGGTCCAGTTCGGCATGGGAGGTGCAAATTGAAGCGTTTCATGCGCCTTTGGGCCTCTGCTGTACTCGCGTTCGGCCTCGCCGGCGGCAGCCAGGCCCAGTCCATCTGCAACGGTAGCTTCCCGAACCTCATCACCGACATCTGCTACGACTGCATCTTCCCGATCTCGATCATGGGCGGGTTCATCAACATGGGGGTATCGGGCGACGACTACGACACGGGAGCGAGTCACTTCCCGGTCTGCGTCTGCGCGAACAACCTCGCAGTCGGCACGCCCGTGTCGTTCTGGGAGCCGCGCTACATGGTCGACACCACGACGAAGCCCGGTTGCATGCCGCTGCTCGGGGGTATCGATATCAAGACCCCGTATAACGCTGCCGAATACGGGGCGGAGACCTACACCACGGCGCCGATCGGTGGAAAGCGCAAGGCCGCGTTCATGCACGTCAACGAGTACGTCAATCCCGTGATGTCGGCCCTTGGCGTCGTCGTGAACAACCCGTGCCTCGACAATCGCTCCTTTGACGTGCCGTTCATGAGCTGGGCCGATCCAACATGGAACGACGATGCACTGTCACTGATGCTCACCCCTTATGCCTATCCGTTTGCCGGCATCCCCAGCATTGCGGCGGAGCTGCCTGACGCGATCTCCGCGACATTCGGATTTCCGATGGAGATGCTGTTCTGGGTAGCGGGGGCCTGGGGCCCGATGTACCCGTTGAACGGCAACGTAGCGATCGCAAACACCCCCGAACAGGTCTCCCACCTGATGATCGCGCGACTGTTCGCGAAACTCCACGCGGCCGGGGCAGCGCAAGCGACAGCCGGCAACGACGCACTGCAGTCCTGCGGCGCGCTCGGCGTGCCGCAGCTCGTCATGGACAAACGCCAGTACAAGACGAATCGCGTCTTTCCGTTCCCCGACAACATGTGCACGCCGATCGGCCGCCCGCTTGCCTTTCAAGAAATGGGGGCTGCCCGCCCGCAAGACAAGGAATACGGGTACTTCGTCTTTCAGCGTAAAGACTGCTGCGCGACCAAGACCATTCAGTAACAGAGGCCATCATGAAAAGAATACTCATCGCATTCGCGTTCTGCCTCGCAAACTCAGCCCTTGCCGAGCCGACGCTCGTCGAAACGATGGCAGCTCCTTGGAACACCTTCATCTTCGTTTCCACCCGAATGCCGACTCAGTCGGTAATCGAACTCGCGCGGGAAGCGAGTCAGGCAAAAGCCGTGATCGTTCTAACCGGATTTGGTGGGAGCGACGGCACGCTGACCGGTACTCAGCAATATGCCGCCCAGATCAACGCCGTGTGTTGTGCGAAGCAGCCCGCGCGCTGGATCGTCGATCCGGTCTTGACACGACGCTACCGGGTGGCCGCGGCACCGACGTTCGTTGTCGCCCACGGTAGCAGCGAGAACCCGGGCGAGTACTCGAAAGTCGCGGGCGAAATGAGCCTCGCGCAAGCTCTGAAGTTCTTTGCGCAGACATCGAGTTTGCAGTCGGCACGCGACTATTCCGGGAGGATGTACTACTCCGCCTACGGCAGCAAATATTAATTGTGATCCGTGTTTGTACTGATTAGAATTAATGTATGAAAAAACCTATCACCGAATTCGTGGTCGCGATTTTGGTCTCGACGCCGGTGTTCGCACTGCCGCCGACGAACGGGGTGGCGTTCACGGCGCATGGCCCGTATGTGTCGGGGGCTGCCGTCATCGATTCTCCGCAGGGAGGGGACTACGTGTACTCGAACCGAGATACCGACGATGGTCGCCGGCAGCAGCGCTTCATGTTGGGGAAAGCGCCGCGGCAGAACTTCGACCTCTTCAGTGAAAAGGAGGAGGCCGCACTCTGGAACACCCGCGAGGCGATGTTGGCGCCCAAGCGCCCGGCGTCGCCCCGACGCGCGGGCCATCACGCCAAGCGCCAGGTTGGATTGGCGCTGAACTGGCCGAAGGTGATTGTGGTAGGCGAGAAGACATGTGTCCCTTCATCCGGGTTCGCCTCGTCGGTCGACTGGCAAAAGCATCTCGTTTGCTGGGACAAGGGGGCGCGTCGTGTCGAATAAATTCCGCATTCCGAAGTACGGCGGCTCGGATAGCGCCTTCCTAGGTGTCCAGTTCAGAGACACGTACATCCTGATTGTCGCCGTGCTAGCAGCGTTGGTTCTCGGTCACTTCTACGGGACCCCGGCGTACCTTGGAATTCCCTACGCCGGGTACCGCGCGAACAAGAAGTACGTCGAATGGCGCGGCCAGAAGCTTGACGGATTCGTGCGCGCGTTCCTGTTCCGGTTCGGGCTCGTTGGATACGGCAAGGGGTTCAAGTCTCAGCGGACGCTGTTTATCGGTGACGCAACCATTATCAACCCCGGCTCCAACCGGCTGATCGAGAAGATTCGCCCTTCCAACGCCAACACCAACACCACCGCAGAATAGAGCACTTATGGATCTTCCAAATCGCGAGCGGTCCGTCGCAGAGCTGCGGCGAGACAATCGCCGCTTGACGCTAAGCAATGCGTGCACCGCGGTTGTCGCGTTGCTACTGGCGTTCAAAGTCGTCTTCCAGACCGTGATCATTCAGACTCAGGTTCCGGGCATGCCGGATGGGGCGCGAATCGAACGGAACGGCATGGATGTCGGCGCGATGCAGGCGTATGCCTTCGCCGTCACCAACGCGCTCGCATCCGTCAATCCCAGCAACGGTGAATCGACGAAGCGCTTCATCCAACCGTTTCTCTCCCCAGCCGCGTACACCAAGGTCAGTCTGGCCATCGATCAAAAGATCGAGCTCCTGAAGGCTCAACACGAACTCGGCAGCTACTACTTCGTACTCAAGCGCTTTGAAGCAGACGAGAAGCTCGGCCGCGTGTTCGTCCAGGGTGAAGTACACACCGTCAACGCCGCGCGCGACACCGCGGAACCGTGGGTCTTCGAATACCCCGTGCGGTTCAGTAACTACCGAATGACGATGGACGACGTCATCGCCTATTCCGGAGACAAGGCGCACAACTCCGAATGGATCAAAGCTCAACTGAAGAAGTGACGCCGATGAAAAACCGCTACATTCCTGCCGCGCTTGCGGTATGCCTCGGATCCGCCATTGCTCTGCCCGCCCTCGCTGAAGATGGCCCGGCCGCAGTGGACTTCGGACAATCCGCGTCCGCGCCGTCTCAGTCGGGAGCACCGGCCAAGAAGGCTCGTTCGCACGTGCGAGCCAAGCACCATCGCGACCCGCTCAAGGTCGATCCGGCGATTGCGGTCAAAGCGACGCCCGCAAAGGAGATCGTGCTGCCCGGCGTGATGACGGTCCCAGGCGAGGGCATCGGCGTCCCGGATCCGTCGCGCGTGCAAAAGGTGTCGTGGACCAATGCCGGAAACGTAACCGTCTATCTCAGCGCCGATGAACCGAACCGGATTTTGCTCCCGTTCAAAAATCCCTATGTCGTACGCACCAGCGACGTCGCTGCCGACAAGCGGGCGGAGAGCAACAACGTCTACGTCTACTGGGTCAATGCCCCTGCGCAAGCCCGTCATCTCTACTTCGAGCCGCCCGACGGCGGATCGTCGCTCGGATTGGACATCGTCCCAAAGAACATTCCGTCGCAAACGATCATCGTGACCGATGACACCGGCATCGTCTCCGGTCGCCGTCCCAAGGTGTCCAACGGCGGTGACTATACATCGCACGTTCAGGACCTGATGGAGTCGATCGCCCTCGGTAAGGCCCCAGACGGGTACTCGCAGGTCGACATCAAACTGCCGCCGATCGCGATGAACGGCCTATCCGCAACGGTGGACACACGGTACAGCGGTCGAGAGGGCGATATCTACGTCTACACCGTGCGCAACCCGACACAGAACCGCGCGGTTCTTCGTGAAGAAGAATTCGACGGTCCTGAGGTCATCGCGGTTTCGATTTTCCCGAAGCCGGTGTTGCTCCAGGGCGAGCAGACCCAGGTGATCGTGATGGCGCGCAAGCGTGAGGGGCAGTGATGGAAATTCGCATCAAATGGCTGGACGACCGGATCCAGGAATGGCGGGACATGGAACCGAAGTTCCGGTACCTGCTCGTCTTCACGGCGACTTTCGGCACGGCGTTCATCCTCTACCAGCACTTCACACGCGAGCCGCACCCTGCCGCAACGACACCGACGCTACCGGGCCAGGCCATACCGGCGGCGCCCGTAGCACCCGCCGCACCTGGACAACCCGCTGCGCCTGCGCAAGGGTTCACTGGGGCCGTCGGCATCTTGCCGACTTCGCCGCGCAATCAGGGCCTTGAGGAGTTATCCGCGCAAGTTTCCGCGCTGACGCAAGTGGTCGGTGACATGAAAAAGTCGATGGATACAGGGAAGGCGGGCGGAAACCCCGACGCCAGCCGTACCACTCAGTCCTGGACGCCTGCGAGCGCACCCGTCGCCGCCTCGACCCCGAGCGCGGGTGACGGGCAAGCAGCAAACTCGCTCGGCAAAGATCTCCCTGATGCGGTCAGCTTCGACCAGCCGGGTAGCCGCGCGGGTAAGTCGTCGTCGAGCGGATCGCCTGTACCGATCGGAGATGGGGCAGGGGTTGCGTCGCCGGTAGCGAGTACGCCCCCGGCACCAGCTCGCCCGACCCTCGTTATCGATAAGCCGGCACCGACGACCGAGAGCGCCACGAACCATCGGCCTGACCCGACGTTTCCAATCTACTCAGGTATCGAAGCGGTCATGCTGTCCGGCGTGAACGCACGTCCGAGCGGCTCCTCGAGCGGCGCGGCCGGTAGCGTGACGGCTGCGCTCGACGTCGGCGCGCCGTTCGTGTCTCGCGTGAAGGGGGCCACGATCATGCCGAACTCGTGGAAGGCTTCCGACCTCGAGAACTGCTTTGTCGGCGGGTCCGCGACGGCCGTCCTATCAGCAGAACGCGCCTACGCCATCTCGGACAAGATCAGCTGCATCTTCAAGAACGGCGAGATCTTTGAAGGCGAAATCAAGGCGTATGCGCTCGACGTCGACGGCAACCTCGGCCTCGCCGGCAAGGTCGTGAACAAGCAAGGCGCGATGTTGATGCAGGCCGCACTCACGGGTGTGGCGGCCGGCCTGGGGTCTGCACTCGCGCCGACGGCGGTCGCCGGCTACAACAACACCGGTGGGGGCGGCTCGTCAGGCGCTTACACGTATCCGAGCCCCAGCTTTCTCCTTGGCACGTCAGTAGGACAAGGCGTGAACAAGGCTGCGACCGAACTCTCGCAGTTCTACCTCAACTTCGCAAAAGAGGTGTTCCCGGTCATCGAGGTGACCGCGGGGACTCGCGTGACCTGGATTCTCAAAGAAAAGCTCACCCTGAAACGAAAGACGCCAACCAAGGAAGGCTGATGAACCGACTAATCCGAAAAGCCGGCACGCTTGCGATGCCGGCCTGTGTCTTCCTGCTGCTCGCCGGCTGCTCATCGGCCTTCAACCCGATTGGCAGCAACACGTACGACTGCAACCGAAAGCAGGACCCGTCCAGCATTTTCTGCCACAGCTTCCGCGCAGTCGAAGCATCGACCAACGGGCGCCTGCCGGATAGCCGGTTCGATACCGAGCTCAAATTCAGCCAGTACGACAAGGCCACAGACATTGCGCCGCCAGCGCGAACCGACATCGCCCGCCCGCCATTGCTGACGGGCTCGGGCGAACCGATTCGGCTCGGATCGGGCGGTATGGCGTCTCCAGGATCCGCCGGCAGCGACACGATCCCGCAGGGCGAACTCCCAGTACGCGCGGGCCCGGTCATTCAGCGCACCTGGATCAAGCGCTTCGTCGACGACAACGACATGCTCACCAGCAACCTCACGGTCTTCAAGGAGGTCGTCCCGTCCCGCTGGACCGGATTCGATGGTGGTAATCCCGCCGGCGCCGTGCGCGGCACGTATCCCCATTTGGTTGCAGACCCGGCCACCGTGGCCTCGAGCGTTGCGCCGGCCGTGGCGACTTCGCCTCAGCCGGCACCGCCCACTTTGTCCAACAACGATTTCATTCAACCCGGCGGGCCACTGCCGGGCGGTGAAAACCCCGCTGGCACTCCGATGCCAACGTCCATGCCACAGTAACAAGAGGAACCCTATGAAACACGTTGCCATTTCGAACCTGCCTGCCAAACCGGCCTGGTCATCCAGACCGGCGATGGTGATGGTCCTCGCGATGGGCGCAATGCTCATCTCGATCGGTGCGCTGAACGGCGGTACTGCACTGACCGCGAGTGTGTGGGACACCATCCAGAACACCATCAAGGACATGCTGAACAGCACGTACGTGATGTTCGCCGTCCTGCTGACCCTGCTCGTCACGATCTGGCAGCTCGCGCACGGGCAAGGGTATCGGAACCTGACCGTCGTCCTCGGCATTCTCGCCACCGCACTGGTCGGCCCCGCGCTTGTCAACACCGTGGCGACCGCGACCGGCCCCGCCCCGAGCGCGCCGGATTCTGTCGTCGCATTCGATCTCGCGCACTGAGCGCCGCAGCGATCCACTGTAAGTCCGGGGCGCACCTCCACGAGGTGCGCCTCAACCCGCCGACGTAGATAGAGAGACTCACCTTGACAGTCACCACACAGAAAGTCCGGAGATCACCGGCGAGCAAAATGATCAATGTCGAGACCTACACGTCCGACACGAATCTTGTGGTCACCAAGGCACCCGGCGTCGAAAAGCCGTTTATCGGCGGGGTATACCGAATGAGTCCTCTCGCCGGTGGCGGCGGCGAATTCAGCACGGTCGTCCAGAACGTATTCAAGGCGGTACCGGACGACTCTGTCATCCAGGTTAGTCTCCTCGTCCATCCCGACCATGACGCGCCCGCGACCTTCCGCAAAGGGAAGAACTACGGTGGTCACGTGATTCAGGATCTCATCCGTCGGCAGGGAGACCTGTTCGGGCGAGCACTGATGTCGCCCGAGTTTGCCGATTTGCCGATGATCAACAATCGGACGGTCTATATTTCCCTCGCGGTCCCTCATCGTAAGGTCGATCCGGACGCGTTGGAACAGTCCGAAAGTCTTCAGGGCGAATTCTTCACGAACCTGCGGGACTGCGGGTTTTACGACGTGAAGCAAATCAACGCGAGCGAGCTGGTCTCCGTCTACCGGCAATTTGCGAACATCTACGAGCCCGCACAAGTTCCCGTGCTCGACCAAACGATCGACATTCGTTATCAGATGTTCGGTCCAGATCAGACGTTCAATTTCAGCGACCCGCGGGTCGGCGTGATCAATGAGAATACCCACTGCAGCGTCGTAACGGTCAAGAGCTATCCTGAGGATCCTTTCCACGGGATCATGAACCTTGTGAGCGGCGCGCCGTTCAACAAGGGTAGCGTGCGTGAAGGCGGCGGCCAACGGATCGAAGGTCCGTACATTCTCACCACTACGGTCCGAGTCGCGAACCAGCGCAAGGAATGGACTCGCGTCGAAAGCGCGATCAGCTCGCGCAAAGCGGTCCAACCGTTGCCCGTCAAGCTCGGTGTCGAGGACGCCCCTCGAGTCTTGGCAGACCTCGAGGAGATAAAAAAGCAGTGCGCCGAGGACGGCACGAAGTTCGTGTACGTCTCCACCAACGCCTTCCTGTTCGGACGAAAGCGCGACGATGCGGTACGGGCCGCAGCATCGGTGAAGGGCACGTTCGACAAGCTCGGCTTCGACGGTCGCACCGTTGTCGGAACGGGCCTCGTGCGTCTCGCGCAGGCCATGCCGTTGAACTTCTCGAGCACCATCGCAAACGAGCTCGCTGGCGAGGCAGTGATGGCAAGCTCCGCCGTCGGATCGCTACTTCCCGTCTATGGCGACTACCTCGGGAATGTGAATCGGGACTTCCCTGTCACCGGAATGGCCTACCAGACTCGCCGCGGATCGATGCACTACTTCGATCCTTTCATTAGCGACTCGAACTTCAACGGAGTTGTAGCAGCGGCGCCGGGGGCCGGGAAATCGTTCAATCTACAGTACATGATTGAGTGCGACCTCGCACAGGGCGCTAACGTTGTGCTGATGGACAACGGCCGCAGCGGAAAGAAGCTGGCGGTGGCCGTCGGCGGCGAATACAACGAGTTCGGCGGCGCAAAGGGGTGGCGCCCATCGTTGCAGCCTTTTACGAACCTGACCGACGACGAATTCGACGAGCAGCAGGAGACCATCACATCACTCCACATGTTGATGGCATACGACGACGAAACGCCAGACCCCGCGGCACGAATCGCTGTCAGCGAAGCGGTAAAAGCTGCGTGGGCCAAGAAGGGGCGAGACGCCGAAGTCTCGACCGTTATCGACTGCCTGCAAGTGATCGTGGATTCGGCGATCGAGAACACGATCAAGAACCAGGTCCATACCGCCGCAGCCAACCTGATTCCCCGGCTCAAGGCCTTCGTCGAATCGCCGACTCGCGGGCCGTACTTCCGTGGCCCTTGCACCCTTAACCCGACGGCTCAGTTCACCGTTTTCGAACTCGCGGGCCTTGGCGACGACAACCACCTCAAGCGCGTGGTCCTCTTCTGCTGCGTGAACGTACTGATTTCGCGCATCAAGACATTCACGGGGCGCAAGCGAATCTACGTGGACGAGGCCCACGACCTGTTCGAGGTCGATTCCGCGGCCGATGCGTTCGAGGGGATCTATTTGAAAGGCCGAAAGGACCATGTGTCCGTCTGGATCATTGTCCAATCGCTCCTGAAGCTCTGGGGCTCGAAGGCGGGCGCCGTGATTCTCCGTCAGTCGGCATGGAAGGTCATCATGGCTCAGAAGAGCGAGGAGATCGACGCCGTGATCAGCGAAAAGGTCATCACCGCATTCGCTGACGATCCCTACTTCAACAAGCTGCTGCGAAGCGTCGAGTCGAGAAAGCGCTTCTGGAGCGAAATGTTAATCATGAGCGAGAAGACATACGAGGTCGTCCGACTGTATGTCGACAAGTTCACTGCGACGCTGTTTGGCTCTGAAGGCGACGATCGGGACGAGGTGCTGCGGTTGATCGATGAAGGGATGGACGCGCTCGAGGCCGTCACGAAAGTGATGGGAGACAAAAAGGCGCGACGTCGTGAGTGGATGCGCAATTTCGTGGCGCTGTGTACCGATCACGACGGCCTGAGCATCAAAGAGATCTTGAACGAACTGAAGGAGCTGCATCAATGATGGGAATCTTGACCGGCGGCAAAGTTCCGTATTCCGTGCTCTGCTTGCTCTCCTTCGCGGTCTATTCGATCGGCTACAGAGCCGGGCACGAAACCGCAAAGCCCGCCCCCCGAGTCGCGATCGCAGAGAAGGGAGCCGTGGTACTCGAGGCCGCCTTGAACCATCCGACATCGACACCTGCTCAGTTGAAGGCGCTGATTGCTGACCCGATTGCCGCCGTGCTGCGCCGCTACGACGCACAGGGCTTCGTCGTCATCGACACGAGCCGCAATGACCAGGGCGACATGACCGTGGCGACGTTGCCCGCCCAGACGCTCGATATCACGAACGAGCTGCGCGCGGCTGTGCACCTTTCGCAGCAAGCGCCGGTCGCGGCGGTCGGCGCCTCGTCCGTCGCGGCAGGATCCGGGACGTCGACGGGAGTCCAACAATGACGCCAACGACCGAAGCGAGCCCGGACCTCGCACGTCCCGGCGAACGCGGCAAGTTCGCCGCGTTTTTTTTCGCGATGCTGATCCTTGTGTACTTCTTCTGGACCGAACCGCCTATCTCGTTCGGATTCGATCCGCAGAATCAGCGATGTTTACCGGATCTCCACCTCGCCTTGATGATCCACCGTCAACCGAGCGCCGTCCGGGACGGCGATCTGCTTTTCTGGCGTCCGCAAGGGGCACTGGCTGGGTTCAAGGAGCGTTACATCCTCAAAATGGTCGCGGGCGTGCCTGGCGACCGAGTCACGATCCGCGACGGCAAGGTGACGATCAACGGCAAGATCGTTGCAGATGGATTTCCGCTCGCTCGGTATTACAAGCGCAGCGCCAAGGCGTTCGAACGCGACGATGTGATTCCACCAGGGCAGTACTTCCTGATCGGTGTCCATCCCGAGTCTAACGACTCGCGCTACTGGGGCTATCTCGAAGCAAACAGGGTTGCAGGCTATGCGTATCGCCTTTTCTAAACGCTCGTCTATGGGATTCGCCGTGCGCGGCGTGGCCCTCGCGCTGGGTGCGGTCGCCTTGCACGCTGCCGCTCAGGCCGTTGCCACCGCCCCCCACGGGGATGCATATGGTGATGCATTTCTGGATTATCGGCCGTATGTCGTTCCCGCCGCTCCTGAGGCCGCTTCGATGCCTCCGCCGGCGCGTGCCGCTGCCGCACCTCAGCCCGCTGCGCCGAAAGCCGGACCGCAGCAGGTCAATGTAGCGTTTCTGCGGAAGGTCTACCCGATGCTCGAGGAGCGCGCGATCAACGATCCGACCGACGAAAACATCGCTGCGTACATGTACACGAAGCGGATCATCCTGGACAAGGCGCAGCGCTTCTCCCAAGGAATCGGCCGCGTATTGCGCCAGGATCCGCTGCTCGACGAGAACAATCGCGTGCCGTACGCATCGACCGGCGCGCTTTCGGTCAGAAACGCGGATTACCTCGCGCAGCAGAAGGCGGTTGAGGAGCTCGCGCGGATCGGCGGACTTGTTGCATTCGTGGACAGCACCTGCCGATTCTGCGCGATGCAGCTTCCTGTCCTCGACATGATGAAGCGCGCCCACAACATCGAATACCTCGTAGTTTCGCTCGACGGATCTCGGCCGAAGGGGTTCAAGGGACCGCTCGTGCCGGACAACGGTCTGTTCCGTAAGCTCGGCCTGAAACTGACGCCGTCGATCGTCTTTGTCCCACGACCGCGCGCGTACGTCGGCGCCGCCGACCCGAACCAGTACCTCATTGTCGCGCAGGGCTTCTATGCGCTCGACGAGCTCGTCAAGCAAGTCGCGTTCGCGGGACATGACACGAAGCTGCTTAGCGCCGACGTGATGCGCGATCTCAACGTCTGGGACCGCGGTGTCGCAACAAGCGACGACCTGAAGAGCCTGCGCCTCGACCCGAACAAGCCCGGCTCGTTCAAAGAGATCCTGCAACCGTATCTGCTTAAGCAGTACCAGAATTAAGGAGTCGCCCATGCGAATGAAAAATCTACTGGCAGCAGTGATCCTCGCACTGGCTCCGCTCGTCGCCCATGCCGGCATCCTGGCCGATCTCGGCTCAATGGTCATGGCGAACTCGACGGCGCCAGGCACGATGAGCACGAAGGATCGCGTCGGCGTGTTCATGGGCGCGTTCACCATGCGCGCACCGATCAAGGCGGTGAATCTCGTGACGTTCGACCCACCGCGAATTGACGCCGGGTGCGGCGGCATCGACTTGTACGGTGGGTCGTTCAGTTTCATCAACAGTCAGCAACTGATCCAGATCTTCCGACAGGTCGCCGCGGACGCCGCGGGCCTCGCATTCAAGGCCGCGATCAAAGCGATATCGCCCTCGCTCGACGCGCTGATCACCGAGTTCCAGACACTGCTGCAGAACCTGAACAATTTGGCCAAGAACTCGTGCCAGCTCGCCCATCTGATTGTCGACCCTGTCGACAAGGCCCTCTCCAACGCGGTGAACGGCGACGGCAATACGGGCGGCACCAATTCGAACATGTTCAGCGACGTCTTTGGGGGCCTGACGAGTTACCTGCAACAGGCGAACTCGTACTTCAAGAATCAGTCGTCGAACAACCCGAAGAGCGGCAACGCACTCGTCAAGACGGTTGTGTCGTCGGGCGCTTCGTCGATCATGGGGCTTGCCGGTCTGCCGAACGTCGACGGCAGCAGTGACAACCCGTCCGATCCGAACAGCCTCAACAACATGGTGCTGTACGCGCTGATCGGGTACAACATCGACGCCGTCCCTTGCAACAGCCTGAACCAGGCCGGGCAGGGGGTCCAATCGTCTCAACCGGCGAACAACACGATCGGGCAGGTCACTTGCTCCGGCCCGGCATTGATGACGCTCGACGATCTCGTCAAGGGCGGTGGCAACGGGTCACTGCGGCCCGACATCCCCCTGCAGCTCTACCGATGCGTGAACCCCAGCGGCAGTGTATTTGGCGGTGTCGACGCGCAGATCTGCACGCAGATGCAGGTCACTGCGTTCAGCTATCAAGGCATCGAAGGCTGGGTCAATACGATGCTCTTTGGTTCGGCGGATCCCGCGCTCTCGATTACCGGGAACTCGATCGTCGGCCAGATGAACAGTGTTGGCTCTACAACGTTCACTGCCCAGCAGGTCGCGTTCATGAAACAGGCCGGCGTGCCGCTTGCGAGCTTGCTGTCCAAGTCCTCGAATCCGGCCACGCGCATCGCCATCGCTCAACGGCTCGCACCGCATATCGTCGATTGCGTCGCGTCGAAAATGGGGGAGGTCCTGTACAAGGGCGCGAACCTGATCCAGACGACCACGGGATTTGACCTGACCAGCGATCAGAAAGACCGCATCAAAATGCTGCGCACCGACTACCTCGCGAAGCAGACCGCCTGCAACAACAGCGACGCAATGCTCAAGATCGTTCTCGAGATCAACGAAGGTACGCGCTTCATCAATTCGAACAACAAGTAAGCGGGGAACTGATGGCTATTCCAACTCTGACCATCTATTCGGCAACCGCGGACCCGACGACGCTACGCGCCATCTTCAACGCCGTTGCGATGGTGTGCCAGAACACACTATTCGTCTGGGGCTTCGCCGTCCTGGTCGCGATGTGGCGACTTTCGGCGTCGACTGCCTCCGCTGCATTACGCACGCCATCTGGACAAGGCGGGGTCGTGCTGGGAAATGGCGCCCTCAGCGCAATGATGCCGTTTATCCTCGCGACACTGCTAACGAACCCGATGGGGAAAGGGACCGTCCAGATCGAATCCACTGTCAACGGCAGTCTCACGCAGGTGGACAACGTTCCGCTCGCTATTTCGGCGATCCCGGTTGGCGGAAGCATTCTGTCGATGGAGCTCAACGACACGGTGGCGACCGCATTCCAACTGGCTAGTGCGGAGTACCCAACAATCTCGGCAACTGCGAATGGTTTTCTCAATCCGCTGAAGTTGCTGCTGACCGCCCGTACCGCGACGTCGCGCCTCATCGGTGTCGACTCCGAAGTCAAGACCGTGTTGGCCGCCTGTCTGGGACCCGACTCTGGCGTGAACTACGCCAACATTCAGAACCTGGTGATGAACGCCGGGAATACTGGCGCGACGAATGCCCAGTCCATCGCGATCAATGGCATCAATCCGACCGCGATCGGCGCGTTGCTCTACCAAGCCTCGCTCAACGCAACAGGCAAGGTCAATGACCCGGGGTTGGATTCGGTCAACATCCTCTCGTGCTCGGATGCCGCGTATAAGGTCGCGGACGACATCACGAATGCACTCAACTCGCTCGAGTTCCCGCGCGTCATTCAAGGCGCGGTGAACGGCCTGGACGCGCCTCGCCCTGGAGCGGACTACAGCTTCAACTCGATCGCGGCGCAGTACTACGCGGTCAGCCGCGCGAATACGCTCGGCGGAGTCTTTGCCGGTGGCACCGGTCAGGCGAACGCTGAGTTCATGAACCTGCTCTTTTCAGAGATGGTGCAGGGCGACCTCAATTGCTTGCGTGCGGCCGGCGACACTCTGGTTCAGTGCCAAGCTACGGTCCTTCAGGCCGCCGAGGTCGAACGAAACAATCTGCAGGCAGCTGCAAGCGAAATCCCTGCGATGCGCTACGCTGGGGCCTTTGGCAACTACCTGCTTGCGCTGATCATCGGATTGGGTCCGGTCATCGTCATGTTCATGATGTTCGCCGGCGTCGAAGCGGGAAAGTCGGTCAAGACCGCCGCGCACATCATCGCGTGGCCGATGCTCGTGAACAACGTCGGTGCCGAAATCGTCAACGGCATGCTGGCGATCGATATGGCGAACTTCCTGCAGGCACTTCGGCAAGGCGGGTGGATCTCCCAGGCGACCACGCTGACCGCATACAAGGAGTTGAGCCTTCAGATCGGCGTCGGCTCCCACATCATGTCCAGCCTTCCGGTTCTGATGAGCATCATTTTCGGCCTGGGTGAATCCTCCGCGATGACGACCGTTGCGACGACGATCGCACCACGGTCGAAAGAGACGACGGACAACGTCGCGCCGGCGCCGCAGGTGACGCGGCCGATGTTCGAGGGTGGTCCCGTTGGCACCATCCGTCAGTTGGGGCATGGTGCAGGCAACCTCGCAATGACCGGCAGCGTCGACGCGGTTTCAACGAGCATGAGCTTCGGAAACATGGCTCGCGAAGCAAGCCGCGCGCTCACGCAATCCGACGCACGCAGTCGCACGATCAGCGCCGGCGAATCGAGCCTCGCCGACTTTCGGCGCGCGTTTTCGACCGGAGATTACAGTCGTGTCGGGCTTGATCGGCAGGTAGGTCAGAGCTTGGCAGAGAACTTCAACAACGAACGCCGCGCGGGGCACGAAGAGCATTCCGGTGACAACGTAACCGGCCTGCGTAGTAATGCGAACCGTTCCACGGTCGGCGGCGGCGTCAGCGCAAGCCTCAAACTCGGGAAGGGCTTCGGCGTTGGGGGTGGGGCGCATGCGGATACGAGCACGACCTCAGACGACGCGTTGCAACGCAACGAAAGCCTTGGCGGATCGGACAACTACTCTGACTCGGTCGCGCTCAGCAAGGCGCTATCGAAAACGATGACGGAGTACTCGAATACCAGCGCCGGCCGTCAATCGTCGTCGGAACTGTCTCGCGCGCTCTCCACGCAACGCTCGTATCAGCAGTCGCTCTCGCAGGTGAGCTCGGTCACCGACGCGGCGACTCAGGGTGTACGCGACAGTTCGAGCTTCGTGAACATGAGCGGGAAGATCGGTTCCGAAGAAATCGCGTGGCAGCAACGCGCCAATCCGGAATATGCGTCGTTTCAAGTCACGTCCGGCCGCCTGTTCGACGACAATCCCGCAACGCGCCGCTATCGGGAAATCGCCGCGGCGGATTCTGCGTCCGGGGCGACCGGTCGGATGGTCGGCGATCGCGCCGGTCAGGATGCGATCAACCGACACCGCGCTGCGGTCATGCTCGCGCAAGACCAAACCGCCAAGCCAGAAGACCGAGTGGCCGCATCTCGGTACCTGGCCGACGAAGCGCGCGCAATGCAGCATATGCGATTCGATCCAACGAATCCTGCCGCGATGAGTTTGAGCATCGCCGCCCCCACCGACACAACTGGCGTGAAAGGTAGCGAGGTAGGCCGCCTGACTCACCGAGCGCTCCCGGCGCTGGCCGTGGCACGTCCGGTCAGCGGCGCAACAACCCCGCGGGAGGGCACAGAGCCATCGTCAACGGGTGCCGCGACCACAGGTACGGTTGCTGACCGCTCGGCGCGCGACGCCGTCTCGCGCCCGAATGCCGTCGCGGAAGCGACGGTGTCGACGATGCGGAGCACGTCGCCCAGCTCCGCAGCCAGTACCGCAGCCGGCCCCGCTGGAGCAACAACTACTGTCGGCCAGCGGCCGGGCGTTGGCGCGTCGAACGCCACGACTGCCGGCTCACCGTCCACGGCGGCGCTGCGCGGCAGCGGTCCCGCTCCCGCAAACGCCACTACGCCGGCGGAGACCGCAGTCGCTGGCCCAACAGGAGCAACGAGCACCGTCGACCGCGATGCGATCAACGGCGCGAAGAACGCACCAATTACCGCCCCATCGGCCACGCCGGCACTGCGCGGCAGCGGTCCCGCTCCAGCGAACGTCGCGGCGTCGGCCGAGACGGCAGCCGTTGCGAGCTCGACGTCGTCGACAGCAGGCGCCGGCCCGCTTGCCGACCGATCCATCGCAACGAGGCCCGATGCACCGAGACCACGCGGCGACGTGACGGCCGTCGACGCCGCGGCCGCCAATCCGGCAGGCAACGACACGGGTACTCCTGGCGCGAGCACGCCGCATAATTCGGCTGCGGGTAACTCTGCGAGATTAGATGCGCACGGGAATGCGGAGCGCTCGGCAGCTGCGACTCGTGGCACGCCGACACCCGATCCCAGAGCGCGTTCGGCAGAGTCCGCGCGCCCGCACGCACCACAACCGGCACGACCGGCTGGTGCTGAGGGTGCTCCGGCGGCACACACGCGAAACACCGCGCCGCAACCGAGCCGGGAACCGCTCGCGCCTCCGCCAGTACCGAATCAACCCGCGGGATTTGCGCCCGATTTCGAGAGGGAGATCAACCAACGCCTGGCCGATCGACAGAAGCATGTTGAGAGCACCGTTCGATCCGCAGAGCAGCAGGCGGCTGACGCTGGACTCGATGCGAAGGGGCATGGAACCATGATCCGGACGGCAGCGAACGTCGGCGACAACCTTGCGGATCTCGGTCGAACGGCGGGGTCTGGTTCCCGGACCGGACTCGCCGGCCCAGCTCCAGAATCAGGCGGCAAACGCGGTACCGATTCAAGCGATAATCCGAAGACGACCCCCGAAAAAAGGGGGAATCGGTAATCCGGCGAGACAGGCTGTTCAGGGACGAACAGCCTTTTCGTTTTTATGGTAGTCTGATTAAATGCCAATAATAAATTGGGGGATCAACATGGCACTCTTCAAGGAAATGGCGACTAAATTCCTCGAGCTGCTCAAGCGCATTCCGATTGCCGAAGACGATGACGACGATTACGTGGGTCGCACCGATGTTGGTGTAGCCGGCGGTGATAGCCACAAAGGGTTTGGCTTGGGTGGACGCGGGCCGAACAACGACTGGGGCATGAACGGTCGCTCTGGCTGGTAGGGGATTCAGCTGAACCCAGTCCGCTTCGTTTCCCGTTGTCCATAGGTAAAGGGCCAGTTTCGCATGCGAAATCTGGCCCTTGGCTTTTCTACTCGCTCACCAGTCGAAGTGCTCCTGCTTGGCGGGCGCCGTCACCGGCTCGTCCGTAACCTTTCGTAACGCAGCCCGTACGGTCGCCGGCTTCACATCGTACAGATCCGCGATCGAGTCGATCGCCATCCCTGAGTCAAAGAGTCGCAGCCAGGTCTCGATCTTTTTCTCCTGTACGTCCTTGAGCGTCACCCCCAGCGCCTTGCGAAGGCTCGCGTGAACATTTCGTTGCCCACGCTTTTTTGCTTCCGGGTAAGAGAAATTTCGCTTGCGGTAGAGTGTAGAAAGTACCGAGTCCGGCTTGACCTCGTACATGGCAGCCACGGTTTCCAATTCCGTGCCCGACTCGAGTAACCGAATCCACGTGTCGTAACGTGCCTCGACCACTTCTTCGCGGGAGACTCCGAGGGACTTGCGGTACATATAGACCTGCATGTGCTTCACGCCGATCGACTTTGCTATCTGGGTATCGGCGACGCCCTTGCTCAGACCCTTAGTAATAAGTTTTTTCTGTTCGTCCGTCAGCATAACCAGAGTGTCGTATGTTGCCGCGGGGCAGGAAGACGGCTAGATCACAAGAACATATTGTCGTGGACCGGCACGAATTACCGACCATTCTCCCCCGAGACTGTACACGGCGCACGCTTCTCAATAAAGGCACAAACCTTGCCCCCATGCGCCAAACGTTTGGCGGGATGCTCGGGGCAACACCCGTCCCCGGCGCGCGCAAACCGCCGATGTTACCCCGCAAAGTGTTACAACGGGTTGAATAAGTGTTAATAAATGTAATCCGTCAGACTTATCCGACCCGACCGCAGAATCACTTCGCCATCGAGATCAAGCCGTTCACGAGTTGGCTGAAAAGCGCCGCGTCTCCTGACGTGAACTCGGGCGTGACGATGTAGGTTCCAGCGACTGCCACCGCCGGCGTGTTGGTGACCTCAAGGAGCTTTTGACGCACAAGCGCCGCGCGAAGGTCCTTCTCGAGTGCACCCGCGTGCTGGGCGACGAGTTGAGGAACCGACACGGGTATATGGGCTGCCCGGCCGATCTTCTCGATACCCGCCCAATTTGACGTCGATATTCCCCGGTCTTGTGCGCCAATAAACGATGCCTCCATGAAATTGTGGAGGTATATTGGATAGTATTTTTGTACGGCCAAAAAACTGAGCGCAAATTGGATACCGTCAGCTTTATTCACAAGCGGGGTAAATTGGAATGTCTTTTGGCGCGGGAGCGTAGCCTCTAGATTATTAAAGAATTGAAAATAATTTCTCGAAAACTGACAGCTAGGCGAGAAGAAGACGCGGACCGTTTCCTCGTCTCCGGCGACTGGCTTGACCTGGAGGTAGGGTTTCAGCTGTTCCATGCCCGCCGGTACCTGGGCCCAGGCGGTGACCATAACGCAAGTTGCCGTCGCAACCGCGAGGGTCCATGACGCAAGATGTCTCATCGTGATTTTCATTGATCGATGCCTCGCAGACGAGCATCGCGAGCGGTGTCGAAGTGGGTCTGCAACGTCGCCGTGCTGCCTCCGTCCGCGTCGCGATGGTACGCGTCGATCGCGTCCGCAACCTGAACGAAGTTCAGGCCGTATTCCTGGGCGACCCGGACACGCATGCTCGGATGTCCCTTTGAGTCGCTGTTGCTCTCAAGCCGCGTAATGCAGTCCCGAAGCAACGCCGCGCCGCTTTGAACCGCGCGGATCCCGCCAACGGCGAGCGGCTCGAATTGGTCTTGCTCGCATGCGGCCTGATAGATAGCCGACACATCCACCCGATCAGCGCGTAGCAATTCCTTGACCTCCGGCGTCGTTACAATCACTTCGACGACCGCCACCTTGCCGCGATGCTTCTCGGGGACGACTTCCGTAATGCTGTCACCCAGCTCGATACCATTCGCGGCCAACCACAACTGCTCGTCTCGCGTCAGGTTCCGTACCGCCGGTGCACCGTCGTACCGATCGAGTAGCCGCAGCGAAACAACCGCTTTCAACGTCTCCGCAAGCCGATATGCGTCCCGGACCTTGTCGATCGTCAAATCGAGCGCGCGAGTGTAGGTTTCCGAACTGTTGTTGGTATGCAGCGTCGCGAACACGATGTGACCGGTCTGCGCGGCCTGCAGCGCGATTTCCATGGTTTCGGAGTCGCGGATTTCGCCCACCATGATCACGTCCGGGTCAGACCGCAGCATCGAGCGCAGCGCACGGGCGAAGGTAATGTTGCCGCTGATCTGCCGCTGCTTGATCGGACCTTCGCCGCGCAGCGCAATTTCCACTGGATTCTCGGCCGTGTCGATTGCCCGGGTTCCGTCGTTCAGTACCCCAAGCATTGCGTTAAGCAGCGTGGTCTTGCCCGACCCCGTCGGGCCCGTTACGAGGATCAAACCGCTCGGTTCAAGCATCGCGCGCATGATCGCGCGATAGACCGCATACGAAAGACCGAGTTCGTGCAGCTTCGGCGCACGTTGCGCGTCGAGCAAGCGGCAAATGAACCCGAAACCGTTATAAGTCTTCGTATACTCGACTCGAACGTCGACGGCATACGCTGGGGCATCCTCGAACGGTTTGAGCTTATGGGCCCGTGCAAAATGCAACGGCAGTTCGATCTCAAATCGCGTCGACGCGATATCAGGGGTGGACGCTCCTTGTGGCGTCCCCGACAGCTGATGCAACTTGGTTTCCCAATGCCGGCCCTCCTGCCCGGGGTAGCGAAACCGAAAGTTCTTGAGGCCCGCCGGCGTACGAACGTGCAGGTAGATAACCGGCGAATCGCGATGTCCACGCCCTTCGACGTGAATATCCGACGCCCCGGCAACAATCGCCCAGACAAACACCGAGCGGATCGCGAGTTCGACCGGTGCGTTTTCCCCTGTCCCCTCTCGAACCATCATGATGGCTCGTCGCTCCTCGGTCGTCAGCTCATTTAGGCCGTCGACGACCGGCAAACATGCGTGCAAGTCCTGCATCCGCGAATCCCCGCAAGTGGCTCCAGCGAAGTCAATGTGGCCACCTCATCAACCGCCAGAATATTAATTTGAGTATGCTTGCGAACTGATTATAATTTAGGTGACTCGTGCTCTCAATATACCAATGCAGACCACCGCTACTCGGCTTCCGCTCGTCACTCTCCCGCTCACCGTGTCCCTCGCGCTGCTTTGCGCAAGCACGGCGTTCGGCGAAGAGCAGGGCATTCGTCCAGGCGACGTAAAGGGGTTTGCCGAGTCAACGTTCAACTCACCGGTGTTCAAGGATTTGGTCACCGGCTATCAACAGCAGAACACGTCGGTCATGAAGAGCATCACAGCCGACGTCGTCGAGCGCACCAAAGCGCTACTCCCAAAGGCGAATCAACTTGGTGAACGGCTCCGCTACGGCGATCACAATGTTGTGTCAAACGACGGTGAGGCCGTCGTCATGTGGATGATCGAAGCGGGAAATGCGGCACCGGAAAAACGCAAGGCCCTTCTTGAGAAGCTTGCCGCGCTTGCCGCGCGCGGGATCCCAGAAGCCATGACCTTCGAGGGGTTCGTCGCCGAGTACGGATTGTTCGGTGTTCCAAAGGATCTTGGAACTGCGCTCCGCCAGTATCGGTCGGCCGCCGCACAAAACTACCAGCCAGCCGTCTATAACCTCGCGATCGCAGCCGCCTACGGCAAGCTGCAACAGCCCGACGTCACATCGGCACTGAACTACGCCGGCCACGCCGCTGCCATCGCGCCGGACGCCTCATACCGGGTCTGCGGCTTTGCATCCTTTCTCAGCTACCGGCAGGGCGATCGAGCGCGCGCGATGCAATACGCTCAATCATGCTGGTCCGATCTCGCTGGCATTTCCAAGGCGCAGTACGACGGAAGGGTGACCACCGCTGAGCGCGTGACCATGCTTCGGAACTCGATCGGTACTGGAGTTGACGATGGATACTCGCTGCTCGAGAAAATCACGCGTGACGTCGGCGCCGAGCCGCAATATCTCGCGTGCAAATACATGCTGGTCAATCGGTATCGTCGATCCCTCGTGAATAACACGCTACGGGATGACGCTGTCCGTTGCTACCACCAGTATGGGGTTCCAACCGACCCGAAAGAGGCTGCTCTCCGCTTCAACATGGTCGTGCCGGGGATTGTCGGCTTCGTTCCGACCGAGATCCGCGCTCTCGAAAAGCTCCGGGCATCGAACAAGTTTCACTACGGCTGGAGTGTTCCGTACCTCCCGTTCCGTCAACAGGACGTCGACCTGTTCGCGCCGTTCGTTGCCCACACCAAGCAGTGAAGGACTACTCCAGGATGCGAATGACCTCAGCGGCTCTGTGCCTGAGCCTCGTCCTTTCGGCGGCCGCCAATGCTGCGGCAATCGACGGCCCCCAGAGCGTGCTCACACTCGCACTGGCAAACGGATCTGCCAGCGCTCCGCTCGACGACCATGGGCAATACGCTCAAGCAATCTCCGCAATTCAGGCGCGAACAGGGGATCACGGTCCCGTAGTCGTGCTCGCGCGTCGCGTGGCCGCATTCAAGGAGCAGTCGCGCTGCGGTCGGGTCGCATACATCGTAGCGCAGCCCACATCGCATATCGCATGGACCGACATGGGTGGCGAGCTGAACATCTGTGACGACGGGAATCCGCCGCTGCGCATGTGCAAGGCCCAGGCAGGCAAGCTGGTACTCCCCGACAGCGTCTGCGCGGATGGTGCATCGCCGGTCGACACCCCCGAAGTCCAAGCAGCAATTTCGGACGCCATTTCGGCCGGCGGGCTCGATCCGCGCGCGGCAGCCCGGCGAGTCCGCGCGGCGTCCGCTACGGCTGCGCCCGCGGCCGGCAGGGAGACGCGATGAGACGTATGATTGCCGCCATCCTCGTCGTCGGACTACAGGCGTCCTACGCTCAAAATTCGGCGGACGTAAACAGCGGGCGGTCCTTCGCAAACTCCATCGCTCCGACATCGCCGGCCCAGATCGTCAATCCCGCCGGCGTAAACTCAAGCACCTGGGGAGGGCAGACAAACATGCCCACGTCGGTTCCGTCCGGTTTCGCGGCGTTCTCGAATCCGAATACCACCTCGAATGCCCTGAATGCCGCCCGCGGCAGCAGCCTGACCGCAATGGGCAACCAAGCACAGATCGACTGCGCGAATTTCGTACCGGGCAACGACCCCTACCAAAACCAGTACTGCGCAGCCGTCAACTTCTTGAACAACCAGTGCATGCAGCCGACCACGCGACAGAAGTCCGTGCTTGGCAAGACAGGCATTACGCCAAACAGCAACGCAAACTGTGCGGGTACGTATGGCGCCGGCCAGTCGAAATTTGGCTACGGCGATCAAGTCACGATCGACGACCCAATGTTTAAGGGCACACTCGGTTTGGCCGATAGCGCTAAGGACGCGCTATCAACAATCTGTACGCCGAAGAACGTCGTCACACAACCCGCCCAGTACCAGAACAATACCTGCGTCGTCTCGATCGACAAGGAAAACAACGTCTGCTCGCAATTTCTCAACGCGACCATCACCAATTCGATCACGCAGGCGCTGTCCGTCCAGAACTGCCCGGACGGCACAACCCTGCAGGGCGGCATGTGCCTACACCAGATCACCTACACGCCGTGGCTCTCCTGTCCGGCAGGTTACATCCAAAGCGGCGCCAATCGAGATCAGTGCGTCCAAATTTCTAACCTTCAAGGTACCCCTTATTGCCCCGGCGGTTTCGGCACTGGCCACACCGACAATGGCACGATGGTCTGCGTGTCGATGGGGAATTTTCCCGATCCGCCACCGAACGTCGTGAACAACATGCCGCTGATCGATCGCGGCCTTTGCATCGGCGGCACCTGCTACAACCCGTCCTTTCTGCCACTCCAATCCTGCCCGGACGGTTACACCTTCGACGGTACACAGTGTACAAAGACCACGACGATCGGCGCGACCTCCAGCTGCCCGAACGGCGGCTCGCTTCAGGGGCAGACCTGCGTCACCACCGACTCGGCAAACCCGACCATTACGTACAGCTGCCCGCCTGGACAGACCCTCAACGGCTCGAACTGCGTCAAACAGGAGGTCAAGACGAGCTGGACCGATACGTGCACGGCCTATGAGCAAAGCGCTGGCGTGGCGATCCCTACACCCGCGAACTGAGGAACAGAGCGTGCTGATCGTGACCCAAGCCCGTCGGTGGCTCAACGCCGGCCTGATCATAGCCCTGACCGTCTACTCAGCGCAGGCGGCTGCGCAGACCTACGGGCCGGGCGCCTGTTCGCAAGTCCCTGGCTCGCAGACGTGCATCGACGCCACACCCTGCAAAACGTCCGGCACCGGTCAACAGATCTGCCTGTCCACCGCAACACCACCGGCCGGCGCACTTCAAGTACCGTATAGCTGCTGGCAGTACTCGTACAACTACGCATGCACCGGCACCACGACCGACACCTGCGCGCAATACCGCAGCAATAGCGCGTGCGGTGTCGTCGGCAGCGTCTGCAACGACACCATTGCCGAGACCGGACAGTGCGACGAATGGACGTATACATACCGCTGCCAAACGCAAGCGCAGCAAACCGGCCAGCAAATGAACTGCGCGAACGGACTGTTCGACAACAGCAACTTCCCGACGCCACCGAACAACAACAATTCGTTTCTGAACGGGGCACTCGGCCTCGAGCTGCTGGGCGAGGCGCAGAAATACACGGATGGGAACTCGATCTTCGCCGGCGTCGAGGAAAGCTGCCGCAAGGGCTATGAGGGGATCCAGAACTGCTGCAAGAGCACGCCTGGTGCGCAGTCGAACAATATGGTCATGACCGCCGCAATCAGCGCCGCCGGCTCAGTTGCGAAGTACGCAGGCGAGAAGTTGATCGATCTGGCATCGCCGTACGTGTTCGATGCGATGTACACGAACGGCATCTTTTCCGAGGCGCTCACCCAAAACTTCACGACGGCCTTCTCCCTGAACGCAGCAAACGGTGGAGGGACACTGGGCACACAGTTGGCGTCCGGGGGGATCCAGTTCGGCGTCTACGGGTTCACGGTTGGCTTTGGCACGATGACACCGGGCCTGTTCGGCGCAAACATGCAACTCGCGTCCTTCGGGTCGAACGGATATCTCGCGTTCAACCCGTACGTGTTCGCAGCAATGGTCGCCATTCAGGTGATTCAAGGGCTGTCCAAGTGCTCCCAGGCCGAACAGCTGCTCGCCCTCCACAAGGGCGCCGGATTGAGCACGTACATCAAAGAGGAATGCGCGAAGAAGGTACTGGGATCGTGCGTGCAGTACGTCGACACCTATTGCTCGTTCAACTCCCAGCTCGCCCAGATCATCAACATCCAGGGCAAAACGCAGCTGGGCATACCGCTCGACGGCTGCGGGGGCCTGACGCCTGAACAGATCAGCAAGATCGACTTCAAGAAGATCGATTTCAGCGCGTTCACGCAGCAGATGATGGACCAGGCGATGAAGGGTCTCCCGCAGAACATCAAAGGCAACTACACCCCGATCGAGCAAAACAGCACGAGTGGTTCGGCCCAGAAGGGCGGGTCGGCAGTTCTTCCAACATACTGAAAATGACAGACAAGACCATGAGCAAATTCAAAACCATCGTCACGCGCACGCTGATTGGCCTTGGCGCCGTCGTCTTGGTCGCATCCCTCGGCGCGACAGCGGTCAGCTATCAAATGAACCGCGAGCTCGCAAAGCGCAACCAGGAACAAGCAACAAAAATATCGCAGCTCGATGGCAGCGTGAAAGACTTGAATAAGCGTGTGTCGACGCGGGATGACGAGCTCCGGGGTCTTCGCGAACAGCTCACCGCCCTGCAACCGCAAGTCGAAACACTGAAAAACAACATGGACGCGTTCGCGACACAGGCGTCGGCCTGCGACACGCTCCGCCGCTCCCTGAAGGGAGGGGCGTGACATGCGCCATATCTCAACATTCGCCCGCTCGGCGATAGCCGTGTCGATCGCCTTGGCGACGGCCGCAACGGCACACGGCGCGCCGGTCGAGTTCGATACCGAGGCAGCTCACGTGATCGTAGTTCGTCCCGTCGACAGCTGGTCCGGCGATACCGCTGCATTGCGAGAGTCCCTTGATTCGATTGGCGATCGGAAGGTTTCGTACGACGTCGTGCTCGACGGTACGCGGTATCGCGGCAGCCCGCTCGTCCTACAGGGTGTTAGCGACAATCCGGTAACCCGCGGCGTCGAAGCTGATCTCGCGTCGAAAGGCATTTCCCTTGTGCGCAATGCGCCGTACCTGTTCCACGTGCTCGATGCCTCGCCATTGGCGTCTGCGGACTACCCGGCATTTGCGAAGGCGCAAGCCGAATACCGCCGGCAATTCGTCGAACGATCTGGCGATCCACGTACCTTGCCGGCCCGTTACCGAGTTCGAAATTTGATCGGAAATGCGCTGTCGATCGGGGCACTGTTTCTCCCGAGTCAGGGTCTCGGCGTCGCGACTGGAGCCCAAGTCATGGCCAACTCGGGATTGGCCGAGGACATTGGCCGTCTTCCCCGGCCTGCACGTGCAGCGCTGGTACCGACTCGTCTGCCTGACCTCGAGGTCACGAATTTCCACCGGATCGATGTACGACGCGTGGAATTCAAACCCGACGCGCCTGGCGAGATCGTGATCGCGTACCGGTCCGAGAAAACTGCCGCAGCCGAGCAAGAGGCGTTGATCAAGGCGATCGCGGTCGTCGCCGGTGTGGACACCACGCCCGAAGGTGTCGAGTCCGCAAGGCAAATCGATTTTCAAGAGCGCGTCTCACTCTGGGACGCATGTGTAAGCGAAGGAAAGTGCCGAAAGGAGGCCAACCATGACTGAAACGACGAAACAAAAGAAGCCGGTCCCGAAGATGCTGAAGAAGAACGGGTTTCTCACCTGGGTGGCTTTCGCCCTGATCGCCGGCGTCGTCGTCGTGTCATTTTCGAAACACTTCGGCGGCTGATTGCCGAACCACACCGCGGCCCGCAGCTATGCGGGCCGTGTTTCATCGTCGGCGCAACGGTCAAACAGCGAGCAATGAAGAAGTGGCGTTTCTGCTTCGCCATCAGCAAGCTGCGCGCGTGGCCGGCCGGCAGTTTGTCAGAGTCTAGTCAAGAGACGCCCGCGCGGCGGCAGGGTACTTGGATCCGGTTTTCGCGCGGTGCGTGCTCAGGGTGGTACTCCGCCTGAACGAGGCACCTACCGCGCTGAAAGCGTGCGGATCGACTAGGAAAGGTACTGTCGACGCGAACTCGACGATGGCCATTTCCTCGTGGCGCCGGGAAGTGGTGGCCGCCGCGGTAACGCAACGTTACGGTATGCTCCCCGGTGGCGCCGACCACAACCGCCCCGCCCGGCATACCTGACTGGATGACCATGGATTCGATCGAGCTTCACCGCCGCTTTCACGTCTGGGACAAGGACTCGACCGCCGAGCCGGTGCGGTGGTGGCCAAGGTATGCAGACGGCTTGCTCGCGTGGAGCGACATCCTTCAGCGGCGACGGGTCGTGATCCTTGCGGAGGCGGGCAGTGGCAAGTCGGTTGAACTCGAGCGACAGGCTGACCTCCTGACCCGGCAAGGGAAGCTAGCTTTCCACGCAACGCTCCAGGAAGTCGCGCAAGCAGGGCTCGACGACGCCTTGGGCATCGCCGGTAGCGCGCGACTCCAGCAGTGGCGGGAATGTGACGAGCCCGCGTGGTTCTTCATTGACTCGATTGACGAGGCCAAGCTTGAAAAAATTCGTCTCGACAATGCACTACGGAAAATCGCCGACGGTATCCTTGGCCACGAGGATCGGGCCTTCATCGTGCTTTCTGGCCCGACACACGGAGTGGGAGTACGAACGTGATACGGACCGCCTGGCTAAGGCGTTGCCGATCCCGGAACCCGAGGTGCAGCAACCCGAGTTGCGGACGTTGATTCGCCGCCTGCTCGACCACGAGAAGCGCCCGCCTGCACCTGAAAAGGAAGTGCCGCTAATCGTTCTCATGGCCCCGCTTGATGATGAGCAGATGCATGTATATGCCACAAGCAAGGGCGTCGAGGATGTCGAGGGCTTTCTAGCGGCCCTTCGAAATGCTAACGTGCTCGAGATCGCGCGGCGACCGCTGGACCTGGACTGGCTGGTACGGTACTGGCGCACCCATTGCCGACTCGGCAGCTTCGCAGACATGGTGGCAGAGAGCCTTCGCGAGCGACTGCAGGAGACGGACCCCGATCGCCGACGGCACGACTCCTTGAACGCGGAGCAGGCCATACAAGGCCTCGAGCGAGTGGGCGCCGCGCTCGTGTTCGGCCGCAAGCAGACGATCGCCATACCCGACTCCGGCGCCAGTGACGCGCGCGCGGAGGATACGCTCACGATCGACGCCGTGCTGCAGGACTGGTCAAGCAGGGAGCGCGTGGCGCTGTTGAGCCGAGCCGTTTTTGACCCCGCAGCGTTCGGCCGGGCACGCCTGCACAATGACAACGAGGGCGTTGTGCGCAGCTACCTCGCCGCTCAATGGCTGCTGCGTCTGCGGCGCACCAACCTGTCCGGCCGCCAGCTTCAGGACCTCTTATTTACGCAGACCTACGGTGTGGATCTGACCCGACCGTCCATGCAGGAGACCGCTGCGTGGCTCAGCATCTGGGACAGCGATGTCGCGCGCGAGGTCGTGCGCCGGGACCCGGCATTGCTGTTTTCTGCAGGCGACCCCGCAAGCCTGTCCAGTTCGACCCGTGCCAAGGCGCTATGGGCACTTGCGGCACAGTACCTTGCAGGACAGGAGGTGCCCCTGCTCAGAACGAGCAACCCTACCCGATTTTCCCAGCCAGACATTGCACAAACCTTGCACGAGCTATGGGAGCTCCACTCGGCCCATGTCGAAGTCAGGAAGCTGGTTCTCACACTCATCTCGCTGGGGGCCTTGAGCGAATGTGCTGATATCGCCTCATCCGCGGCGTACGGATCGTTCAGCGACCAGGGCACCCTGTATCTCGCCGGGCAAGCGTTGCTGGCAGCGGGCGACGGCGGCCAGCGCCGCGCCTACGCGGAACACATCAAGCGCCGAGCCGAAGCGGTGCCAACCGAAGTACTCGCGTCCGCCATCGAAGCGCTCTTTCCGGACTTCATCAGCATCGACGACCTTGTCGCCATGTTCGCGTCAGGCGCCCTGCAGGTCGACGACGACAGCGGGCACAGCCTGAAATGGTCTTGTGCCAGCCTTGCAGCACGGATCACCAGCCCAAGGGATCTGGATCGACTCATACGCGGCTTGCTCAACCTCGATGCGTGCACGGCACCCCGCGACGGCATGCAGCCCGGCGAGGGATGGGACACACTCAATCTGCTGCTGGCGGCCGCCTCGGACCGCCGGCTCGCTTTGTCCGGGCCCGACGAAGCACCAGATGCCGCCATCGACGTTGTGCTGCTTTTCAGCGAGCAGCTTGGCATGCCACGCAGTCGCAACGATAAGCTGGACGAATCCGTTCGACGACTGCACGAGAGCACGGCACGCCGGCGAGCCGCGTTCTGGCGTGCGGCGCAGACCTTGTCGACTAGCAGGACTCTGCAAGGCAGACGCCCTGAGAACTTGCACGAGATGGCGTACGCGGGCTGGCGTCCGGGTCTGCAGCCGGACGATCTGGAATGGCTGATGGCGGACGGTCCGTCACGCGAGTCGCCCAGTGAACGGCGCCTCGCGGCGAGCGCTGCGATGAATCTGTGGGCTGGGCAAGGGCGTCCTGACGCCATCCTTGCCCGCATCGAAGGCGCCGCCACAGCATGCCCCGAGATGCGTGCGGTGGTCGACGAATGGTTGAGCCCTCCCGCTAACTCGCCCGAACTCGAGGAAAGCATGCGGCGCCTCGAGGAAGCCAAGGCAGAAAGCGAGCGGCAACGCGCGGAGCGAGAGGACAGTTGGGTCAACTTTGTTGAGGCGCTGCGCAACGATCCGGAGCCATTGAGCAAGCTCCTCCCACCTGCGCCGGGCCAGGTCAGCCGGGCGCACTTTGACCTCTGGCAACTCCTGCGCGAAGCAAACCGGGAACGCAATCGCTACGTGATTAGCAGCGTGGCGCCGCTGGCGGAACTCGCCGGGGACAAGGTTGCTAGCGCATTTGCCGAAGCGGCACGCCGCGTGTGGCGAGAGCGTCGGCCCGACCTGAGAAGCGCACGGCCTCTGGGACACCGAAACATGATCGGGCAACTGGACCTGCTGGGCATCGCCGCTGTCTCGATCGAAGCGGCGAAGGACCCTTCATGGGCGAACCACCTGAGCGCTGAGGAAGCGGTACGCGCGGCCGAATACGCGACCCTTGAGATCAACGAGCTACCGCCCTGGATCGAAGGCCTCGCCAACGCATGGCCCACACCTGTCCGGGACGTACTGATGACCGAGGTTCTCTGCGAGATCGACACCCCGGGTGAGACGCACCGCCCCACGCTCGACTACATCGACCGCGGGCCCGACAGCGTGGCGCGCGTAATCGCAGGCCCAGTCTGGGGGGAAGTCGAATCCCGTGACGATCTTGGGCCCGCCCAGCTTCGAACACTCCTGTCCATCTCGCTTCGGGGATTGAATGCTGAGATGTTGCCGCGCGCATACGCGCTCTCGATCGACCGGTTTGAAGCGGTCGTCGATTATTCAACCGCGGCACAGTACCTCGGCTTCGCTTGCGCGATCGACGCGCCGGGCGCGACACAGGCGCTGGTCGACAAGCTCGCCACGCTTGACGAGGACGGCAAGACGGCTCTCGTCGAGCCTGTGCTACCGCAGATATTTGGCTCACGCTTTTCGTTGACGCCTGGCCGTGCCGTCGACCTCGACATGCCGACCCTCCTGCGACTGGTGATCTTGGCCTATCGGACCGTTCGCATGGAAGAGGACAACGATCGTGTGAACGCGGGCGTCTACTCACCGAATCTTCGCGATAACGCCGAAGAAGCTCGCTCGGGTGCCTTTAACCGGCTGGTAGAGACGCCGGGGCGTCCCACCTATGACGCGCTTCGACAGTTGGAGACCGAGCCGGGTTTTCCGGTGCGCAAGGCGCGTCTGGAAATGCTGGAACGTGATCGGGCCGCCCTCGATTCGGAGATGAGCGCATGGGCTGGCGGCGACGCGCTGCTCTTCGAACGCCGCTGGGAGAGGGTACCCGCAACAGGACGCGAGTTGCAGATTCTCGCGCTACAGCGCCTCGAGGACCTCCAGCACGACCTGCTGCACGCGGACTTCGCACAGGGTTCAACTTTGAGTGCGCTTCCCGACGAAGCCGCGGTGCAAGCATGGCTCGCTGATCGCATGCGTCTCACCCAGGGCTGGTCGTATTCGGTCGAGCGCGAGCCCGAGACGGTTGACGCGAAAAAGCCGGATATCGTCCTCACGGCGCGCGCAACAGCTGCCAAGGTCCCTGTAGAGATCAAGGTGGCGGAGACATGGACGCTCACGCAACTGGAGGCGGCCCTCGAAACGCAGCTGTGCGGGCAATATCTGCGCGCCCGGGACTGTCGGGAGGGACTGCTGGTTCTCGTCCACCAGACGCCGCGTCCCGTAGGCTGGAAGTTACTCGACCGGCGCGACCTGAGTTTTGCGGAAGTTGTAGAGCGGTTGAAGGATCATGCTCAGCGGTTGCGACAGGCGTCACCCTCGGGTCCACATCCCGAAGTCGCGGTCATTGATGTCTCGAGCTGCGCGAGACAAGCCCAACACGAAGGGGTCGGGAGGAAGCCCCGCAGGCAGAAGAATGCGGAGAAAATATCCTCACGACGGACAAGTAAGCGAGGCACGGCCCCGGAGCCGGAGGCAAGGCGCTCACGCGTCAAGAATTAGACTTTCTTCCCGAATGATCCGGAAGGCTGTCGCGGTGAGCCGCAATGTCCGCGAGGCTTGCCGACCCGTCAAGTCGCCGTCGAATCTGATCGCGAGTGCGCGATCGGCCGCGCCGGCATCAAGGCGGCGGTTTCTTGGACGCGATTTGTGCTTGGAAACCAGCCCGGCTGGCCCACGGTCCGGCTGCCGCGCAACAAGTGGGCGAATCTGCCGTGCGTCAGTTCCAATCGTTCCGCCGAACCCCAAAGCGGACATCTCTATCTAGCCACTACAACCCGTGTCATACCCGGATTCAGATGTCCACCTTCCAGCTATTTAAAAATGTCCGGTTTTAAGGTTGGTTTGCTCCGTCTCTTTCCTCGTTTTGACCGTTACGCCGTGTCGAAGGTCGGCGCCTGAACGGGCAGGGCGCTCACGTTTGTTTCTCCAGTTTTTGCAGACCGACGGCCGGGTTTGTTTGGCGGCTTTGCGGTTTGCCGACGTTGCGCCAGATCCACGATCACATGCTCGACGTCGGCCTGCGTGATCTCGCGTTGCTTCTTCTTGCCCGGCTCAGCCTCGTTTCGGTTGGTCCGCGTCGAGTCACCTCGATGCGTTCGAGACGGAGCTTTACCGATTCGACTGTTATCGCGTTGCGCCTGAAGGGCTTGCGCGACCTGCAGCACATGGCTCAAGCGCTTGTGCTCAATGACTGCTCCTTGATCGATTTCGGCCAGGCGGTCGTACTGCCTGTAGGGCAATACACGACCATCAGCCCGGATCTCGATCCGCCCATCCGGGTACTCCCACACCTCGATCTGGCGGTCGATCAACTTCCGGTTGGCCGGCGTGTCTTCCAGCAAGTACATCACCCGGTCGTACTGCACCGTGAGCGACTTCGTTACCTTCCGCGGCTCGCGCCACGTCAGCACCAAGTCCAGGCTCTCGTCGGCCCGCAGCGGCCGGTGCGCATTGAAGTCGCTCTTCGGCGGCTTCGCGAAGCGCGCGTTGTAGGCGGCCATGAAGGAGGGCGCGTAAGCGTTGGCGTCGGCCACCGTATTGATCCCGCGCAATCGCATCTCCTTGACCAATCGATCCTGCAACGTCAGGTGCGCTCGCTCGACACGTCCCTTGGCCGAACTGCTGTTCGCGCAGAACGTGTCGATGTTCAGCTCGTACATCGCCCGGCCGAACGGCGTCACGCGACTGCCAGTCTTGCCGGGCTTCGTGACGCGGAACACGCTTGCCTTGTCGCTATAGAACGCCCCCGGCTTGCCATGGCGCTCGATGTACGTCCGCGTCGCCTCGAAGTAGCTGAAGGTCGATTCGGTCTGCGTGAAGTGCAGCATCATCAATCGGCTCGTCGCGTCGTCCACATACACCAGCAGCGTGCAGGCCGGCGCCCGTTCCTCGAACCACCGATGGTCGCTGCCGTCGATCTGGATCAGTTCGCCCAGACACGCCCGACGCGCTCGCGGTTGATAGACCTTCGGCGGTCGTTGTCGACGCGGAATCCACAAGCCAGCCTCCGTCATCAGCTTCCTGACCGTTTCCGTGGCCAGCCGAATGCCGTGGCACTCCCAGAGCTTCTCGCAGGCCAGCGTCGGCCCGAAATCGGCGTAGCGATCGCGGATGATCGACAGCGCACGGTCCACGATTGCCGCGTCCAGCCGGTTGTTGCTGGGTTTCGCATACCGTCCCGACACAAGACCTTGAGGCCCGTGTTCCCGCAATCTGGCGACCAACCGGCGAACCTGCCGGGTCGTCAGCTCCAGCCGTTCCGCCGCGCGCCACGGCTTGAGCTTGCCATCGGCTACATCCTGAATGACCTTGAATCGGTCCAGCTCGCGCATCGTCATCGTGATCCGTTCTGCCGCAGTCATCGAAGCTCCCAGCGCCGGACAACCGGCAGCCGGTCAGCTTACGATGGGTCGAAAACGGACATCTGAACTTGGCTAGAAGGGGGTGCGGCAGAATTCTTGGACTATTAGGAGCTAGTCCATGTATTCATACGAAGAACGCATCCGAGCAGTCAAGCTCTACTTGAAGCTTGGAAAGCGCCTTACCGCTACCGTTCGTCAACT
>Ga0157367_1000105_pt1 | contig 41083 bp, 30 predicted proteins | sample AttbisABBM2_FD_113142 | JGI IMG/M metagenome (GOLD analysis project Ga0157367, IMG submission 113142) | Fungus gardens microbial communities from leaf cutter ant in Botucatu, State of São Paulo, Brazil - Atta bisphaerica ABBM2 | ecosystem: Host-associated > Fungi > Mycelium > Unclassified ... | reverse complement strand
TGAGCCCAGGGTGCTCAGTTTGCCCAAAGCCTTTTCCAAGACGGCAGGGAATGATAGGAAACGGAGGGTGTGACCAGTAGGTGCAGTATCGAATACGATAACATCGTATTCCATCGACTTGACATGTCTCAATGAATGGGATAAGATTAGTACTGACACGAAAGTTGGAGAAAGCGCTTACTTCATGATTTCAGCGAAACCCATAGCTTCGTCGACACCTGGAATAGCAAATGCAAGATCTTGCATCATGGAGCCCATCATACCGTTCTGGTCCGCTAATGATAGACGAAGGTCAAGAATGGAGTAGGACAGGTGATAGGAGCACAGACTCACAATTCTCGACCATCTCTTGAATTGCACTAGTCGGGTCGATTTCCATAGCATAGAGATTGCCGAACCCATTGACCTTTGTTGCATCTTTGCCGAATTTTTGACCAAAGGCATCAGACAAGTTGTGTGCAGGATCGGTAGACTGAGTGTGTCAGTTCCAGAACGCGCTCATAAACGGTGATGAAGGAACACACGATAAGCAGCACTGATTTCCGAACCTGAGCCAGTTGGATGGCTAGAGAGCAGGATGTAGTTGTTTTTCCTGATAAACGAGCATGTGAGCAGCTAACAGATAGCCGGAGTTGACCATGTCTGACCTACACCACCCTTGCCTCCTGGAAGAAAATAAGGATTATCCAGACAAAAGAGCAATTGGCATACCGCAAAAGATCCACCTAAGAGTGGATTGGTCGAGGATGTTCTGAAGAGTGGAAGGTAGAAGGCCTTCTGACATGATTGGAGCTGTGGAAAGAAATCAAATTGCGAGCCACAATGGTCATCATTCAGCTCTTCGGTAATTTCGTTTCCTCTGTCCTTGTCCTCGCTCTCACTCCCACAAGCCCTGCAAATTGTGGACCAGCAACGGAAGGCTTGTGGCTTGCGCTACAATGACTGTGCAAGATACGGGTACGCGTCGTTACGATACACGTCGTTAGTGTGTCGAGCTCATCCTTATGCAGTGTTTTCTGCACTAACCGTACCTACTGACTTCACTCTACTCTCAAAATGACTAATGGAAAGGCCCAGGAATTTAAGAAATTGCTATTTATCACCTCAGAAATCATGAAGGAGGGACAGTGAACATGAGTCATGTAGTCTGTTCAATGTTCTTCATTTACTTAACAATTTTCAGTTTCGAAATGCTTTTCTTTGAGACTGAGCGCGCTTGGTCCTACTCTTAAGATCTGCTAAGTCAGTCACTGTTACCAGCCAAAAATCTGGTTACAGTCTACACTACCTGGCAAAAATAGTGTTGATCACATAAGATAATAAAAGTGGAGACAAAACAATTTCACAACACATTGGTTTATTCGGCTTTTATTCCACTACCAATTGCTTTACAAGAGCTCTCACACCTTTGTAGACTGTGGTCAGTTTCTTTACTACAGAGAAATTAAGGACGCAGCTTAGTGTTGTCCATTTTTTATTAGATGATCTAGCTGCTTCTTCTGCACAAACCAGAGATTAAGTTCTTGACATTCTATTTTCAGATAAGATAGGTTTGTTGGAAGAAACAAGACACAGCAGCATGGACAACTAATAACTACTTACCTGTCACAAACTTCATTCTCTGCAACCACTGGACTGATTCTCACAAACTAAGTTGTACTGGAAAGCACCAAATAAGGGCTATTTGCATATATGTGGAATGTCCAAAAGTGACAACAGATCACTGAGATACCAGACCATCATTCTTTAATATAAACTTATGTATCTTGTTGTGGCAACCACTAACCTAAACAGTTAATAGGTCACTAAAATAGTCTTAAGTTGCAAAGAGTCTTATGGAGATTACAAGAGAACTTCACAAGGAGTTCCCAATGTATTGCTATCCTATATATTACTATATACTAGTCTATGCCCTACAATATATAATCAATCCTCAAGTATATATGTTGTCCATAAGTCTACTATGTATATACTATGAGAATGATATAAGAGGATCTGACTTTTCAGGGTTTTGTAAGCTTTCAAACTCTGTACTTTCACACCAATTCTTCAGAAAACCTCTTAGATCTTTGCTAGTTGTTTTTCTATTATCATCAAATGCACACTGCCTTTTTAGGTAATGTTCTAGATACTTCTATCCAGGTTTCTGACCATTTGTATACTATTATTCTAATAGTTAGCTCAGTATTGTTTTACTAAATTACAATGAACTATAGGGTATTTAGAATAATAATCACTTTTGAAGAATCTTATTTTGTTCTCTTAGATTTTCCTGAAGATGAGTGTTGTAGCAACTACTAATCAAGATAATCAATAGCACACTAAATAGTCTTATGAGATGAGAATATTGTGGTAATTACAAGAGAACTCAACAAAGAGTTTTCAATGCATTGCTATTATATTTATACTATAGATACATAGTTTATGCTAACAATAAATAATCCTATCCTGAAGTCTATATATTATCTACAAGTATATCATAAGATGAACATATTATAGACATACATCTTAATATTATTCTTCTATTCCTTTTTATAATATTCTAGGCCTATAATATTATGTTATGTGACATGTTATGTGACTCTAGTCACATACCTCTTCTCATTATTTGAGAAATAAAAGAAAAAGAGAAATCAAATTGAAGAAAAATAGATCAAAATAAAATAATCAAAATAAAATATAAAGGTTCAAGTATATTATGATAGTAGGTTATATTTGATCATAGTCTCAAGTAATAAAACTTAGATTTTCCTAAAAATATAAAATTTCATAAAATTTTATAAACTTTATTTAATTATCTTAACAGATAATACACTATAGATATTTCTTCTAATATCATTGTTTTAGTCTCTTTTACTATATTCTAAATTTATGACATTATATCATATAACTGGAGTTATATATTTCTTTATTGATCTAATATTAGATGTAGTTTACTCTTTGTTATCTAAGATCTAGTAGGGTATCTCAAAAGTTTAGAATAAGTAAGTTACATATTATCTGAGAACATGGAAGGTAGATTAGAATGATCTTTGGCTTTAGCTTACATATTGCACCTTTATTAGTTATATGAGTTATATATTTCAGATTAAGACTTGGGAATTTAGAAAGTGAAAAACTACTAGAAGGTAGTAAGATGTGTTGTTGCTAATACTAGAAGAGGGGTGCTAGTTTGAGTTGATTTTCAAGATAAGCTAGTTATTATGATATGTCTGGACTTGAATATTTTTCTTGATTTAATATTTCTTTTGTTTTGTTTTTGTTTTTCTTGGATGATAAAGAGGCCTGTGACCATAGTCACATGACACATTACATAACATAATGTCATAGGCCTATAGGAGAAGAGATTGGAAGGATGATGTTAAGATGCATGTTTATCTCATAGTATACATATTATGTACTTATAAATGACATGTTGTTACAAACTTCATTTAGCTTGTATCTCCACAAAAAGTGGACCAATTTTCACAAACTAAGTTGTGTTGGAAAACGCCAAATGAGGGCTATCCACACATATATGGGATGTATAAAAGCAACAATGAATGACTGAGATATCAGGCCATTATTAGCTGTAAAAGCTTTGTCTGCTAATATCTCATGAACAGCTAAATGGATTTGCATGATTGAACTTGTGTTGGAAAGTGCTCATCAATCTGTATACAACGATATATGATGTGTCTCAAAGAAATAAGTATTGGTAGAGATACAAGTATATCAATATAGTAACATAATTAGTTATCTTCTAAAATTAGCCTGACAGCTGCTATGACAGATGACAGCTCTCATCAGGTACAAGTTTTGATCATGTGATAGCAATAGCTTGCATACAGACTATCACTCTTTTGTATATATACTTCTGTGCTTAAGAATTAGACCTCAGACTTAATAACACCAATTTACAGCAATTATTCTTGTTGATACTACTTATCACCTATTATCATTATCTCCTTATACTAAACCTCTGAAATACCACTAAGTTCAAGTATCACAACCAATGAGTAGCTTATTTGTAATACATGTGAACATTAGGGTAGGATTATTTATTGTTAGTATGGATCATATTTACTTATATAAATAGTGTAGAAATGTATCAGAGACTTTTTATTGAGTTTTCTTGTGATTTCCATGAGATATTACACTCTTAAGTTTACTTAGTAGTCTATTAATTGTTCTTAGACTAGTAGTTACTATAACACTAGTACAGTGTAAACTACTAGATTATATACTAGTTAATATACCTAAAGTAGCTATCTAGAATATAACTACTAAGCAAGTTATTCTGATTTTTAGTAATTCACAAATATCAGGGAATAGAGGTCTATGAAGTTAATTAAGACTAGTAAGGACATTCAAGGTGAAATAGACAGATATAATCCATACCAGAAGAAGTTGGAAAGTATGAATGAGAGAAGAAAGGTTATCTATAGGTTGGAATAGATGTAGTTAAAAGACAAAATAGAACATTTAAAAGAAAAATTAAAATAAAAGAAAAATAGATAAAAAGTAGTTTATTTTGTAATATTACCAAATACAGTAAAGCTATCAGTAGAAAGTTATAAGAAAACCTCCTATCTTACTAAAATTTGAGTTTGCAATACTATTAAGATCTACAAGATTGTTTCTCTCTCAAGTTTTTAGCTAAAACCCTATAAATTTCTTTTTTTTCAAGTTCTCAGCCAAAATTCTACTACAACACTACTAGACTTCTACTTACTCTCTTATAACTGCTGATTTACTTTTTTTAACTACTGACTAATGAAATCTTGCTGTTTGATAATATTTACAGTCTTTTTATTAAAGTTGCTAAATATTGGAATTTATTATTTTGTAGCTAGGTTACTAAGTGTTTTATCTGATAGGAATAAATTTCTTAAGTATTAAAAATAGTTGTCATTTTTAAGAGACTTTATCTTGTTTTCTTAGGATTTTTTGGAAGTGAATGGTATACTTAATAGTTAGAAACAATATTACTTAGAATTTCTAGAGATTACAAACTTTATATAATTCTATAAACTTTGTTAGTTGCTTTAACAAAAGTATTAAATATAAACAATATAAGAATAATATGTATAAGTAGTATATAAGCTGTATTAATATAAATAGATATTATGATATGCTTTAAGCTTTTATGATTATTTTCAATTTTTTAAAAAATTTTCATAATTTTATATTTCTTTTTTTTTTCTTTTTATAAAAGAAAGTGGAAAGAAATTTATAATAATTTTAGAAAACAGCAATAAAGTCTGCAAATATTATATAAAAAAAGTAAATCAAGTAAAAAACTTATTTGAGAATAGATTAACTTAGACTAGGAAAGATGAATAATAATTTTAGCTTTATAACTTTTGCATTGTATCTAACTGTCTATTATATAGTTATAAATTAGAAAAGAGAAATAAAAGGGGTTTGAGTAGTGAAGTTTTAAAACAAATAGTAAAGTATAGCACTTTATTATCAAACTTATCACAAACTTCATTTAGCTTGTATCTCCACAACCAGTAAACTAATTTTTACAAACTAAGTTGCACTAGAAAGCCTCAAATGATGGCTATCTACACATATATGGGACATACAAAAGTGATAATAGATTACTGAGATATCAGACTATTAGTAACTACAAGTTTTATTGGCTATTATTTTAGGAACAACTAAATAGATTCCCACAATCAAAGTTGTATTGGAAAGCACTCATTAAATATTTTTAAATTAGTCTGACAATCTGATATAACAGATGATAGCCTTACTAAGCACAAGTTTTAATCATGTAATGAAAACAGTTTGTACACAAACTATTACTATTTTATATAAATACTTTTGTATTTGAGGATTAGATCTCAGACTTAATAATATCAGTTTTTATTAATAATTATCAGTTATTATTTCTTATTATCATTGACATTTGTATTGATCTTAATCATCATTGTTATAATTATTGAACTTTTAAATCACTTCTAAATTTCTGAGAGTACACTCAAGGTTTAAATATTACAAATAAGTAAGTAGTTCATTTTGTGATAAGATTAAAGTTTGTATACTATATTTACTAGTTTTAAATACAAGTACTGAGCTTCTAAGAATAATAAGAGACTAAATAACTACTTTGGATAGTTGGTTACTAAGAAGTTTGTTAGAAAGTCTATAGTAATTATTTAGAATAAAGAAAGCTTGTTATTACAACTACTTAAGTATTAAAAATACATTTCTTGGTGTTGGTTTGTATATCTTGATCCTAATTTATTCTAAAGTATAATTCAGTCTTTTTAATAGAGTTTTATCTGTTATATAACTATATATATGACTCCTTACTATATTTCTTAAGTAAGTTTAATTATGAAAAAAAAAAACTATAGAAAAGAAAAGAAAAATAAATCTAAGTTCAAAATACAAGTCTATCTGTTTGAGCTATCTTTAACCCAGAGTTAGGGTTTAGAATGACAAACTTTAATATTTACTTGCAGAGTAATTAATGATTGAAATAAAAAGAATGATCTATATTAGGAAAGAAATATATAAAATAGATTTAAGTTGTATTATAATCTTAGAGTAAAGACAAAAGAATCTTGTATAGGGCATCCACTTCTTTCTTTCTTACCATTATCTTATATGATAGTATCTAAAAGAGAATTAGCAAATATATTGTTTTTTTTTTACTTCAAATCTTCAAAGCAATTTACAAGAACTTTCTATAGCTTAACCAATGAATATTGAAATTGATACTTCTAGAGGTCAATTAACTTCTCCTAGTACTAACAGTTCCAGAGAAGTATCTGTACATTTCAATGCTTCTTTCATAGCCTATGTAGATCAAATACAAGCTTTGGCTAATAACACTACTTGAACAGAACAAGTTGAGATTGGAAGTCTATTTCTTTCTTATGTATCTTTGAAGAAAGAGATTAAAGACACTGTCAGTGTATTATAATCATATAATTGCTATCTCAGGAGTTTGCTTTATACTGGACATGTACTGGAGTTCATTTCATTTCTAACTCATATCTAACTGCATCTTGTGTTATCCTTATGTATCATCAGTCAGTACCTCATATAGTACTAGAGGCATCCTTATTTTCTCATTATTGTTTTCTTAAGAACACTTAACATATTCTTTATGATCAATAAATATATATAGTAGTATATATGATCCTATATCCTTATGCTTTACCAATTGATCATTTTTTTATTAGACCCATCTTGCAAAAAAAAGAGTGTATAGTGGTTAGACTATTAGAACATCATAACAGTTAGGCTGTTGAAGAAATATCAAAACTACTTTGTAGTGGAACCATAGATGAACAGTTAAACTGTTAAAAGCAACAGTGACATAGACTATTGTAGCATGAGATGCTATGGACAGGACAGAGAACAGGCATCAACTATTGTAGTAGATACTACAGATAGGCAAGATGAATCAATAATATCAAGAAACAAATATTGAGGCAATAGAAGAAATATTTGAATTATTAAAGACCACCAAAGAATATATCTTGGACAAGAACAGAATAATAGAACCAGCAACACTAGAAGAAAACATGTCAATAGTATCAGCACCAGGACCAGCAGCAACAGAACAGGCATTTATACTGAAGAGTATGGTTATAGACCTAGGATGGTTTAATGGAGACTAGACAAAATTTGAAGACTGGTGGAAGGGAATCTACATATTCCTCAAGAGTAACAGAGTCACAGTAACTAATGACAAAATAACAGCAGTACTAGTCTGACTTAGAGGGAGCATTGCAGGAATATATACACAGAAGAAGATAGATCAAATAAAAGAAGACAATATCCAAGATTGGGACAAATTTGTCAAAGAAGTCAAGACAATATTTAGTAATAAGAGTAAAGTAGTAGATGCTGAATGGAATATTGAAACCTTCAGACAGAGAAAGAAATACATTATGGACTTTATGATCAAATTTGAAGCATTGGCTATAAATATACATGCAATATTCTTGTTAAAAAAGAATGTCAAAAGCAATATTATTAAAACAATACTAGGATACTTGCCCATAGCAGTACCAAAGACATTGAAGAAGTGGAAAGTAGCAATTACCTTAGTCAGACAAGGATATGAATCTATAGAGAATATATATGATTACAGAACAGGATTAGGAATTACCTATAGAGGCAGAGAAGCACCTATAGATATTGGGAAGCCCAAAGACAACTGTAACAAAGATGGAAAACCAAGATGTTTCAATTGCAACATTTATAGATATATGACAAAGAATTGCTGAAAGTCAAAAAAAGGAGAAGAAGACTAGGAAATACTATAAATGTAACAAAGTGGAACACTTAGCAAAAGACTACTAAACAGAGCAGAAGATGAAGAATAGAAGCATACAGGAGGACTCAGATGACAAAGATACTGATAAAGAAGAAAGTTTTGTTAGAGGTTTAGAGTAGACATGGTATGATGAACCTTTGTATATAATAAATCCTTTAATTGATATATCATTTTTCAATGAAGAAACAATAAGAAAAGAGAACTTAATGTGCATATAAATATCAAGACATCAAATAGGAAGAAAAGCACTAGTTGATTCAGGATGTACCTATATGGAAATTGATAAACAACTAGTAAAGGAAGAATAGATTAAAATGGAACCAATGGACAGATAATTCAGGGTCTTTAACACAGACAGAACAAAGAATGAAGAAGTAACAAGATTTGTACTACTGGAATTAGAAATCAATAGATATATGGAAAAAATTGATATAGCAGTTACAGGCTTAAATAGTACAAATATGTTCTTAGAATATGACTAGTTGATCAAGTGCAATCTAGAAGTAAATTGAGAAAAAGAAACAATACAGTTTACAAGATACCCAAGAGAATGTAGAACTCAACATCAGAATATCTTGTTTATATCAAAGACTAGAAGATTATAGCTAATAGAAGACACAGATAAAGAACACTATGAAATTGGAAGGGAACTAAATCTAATGAATCCAAAAGACCTATCAGAATATATTTGACCATTCACATATTTGTTCAACAAGAAGAAATTTGAAAAATTACTAGAATAGAGGAAATGAGATCATGAAATCAATTTACTGGAAGACATACCAAATGAATTAAATGCCAAAGCCTATATAATGACAGTCAAAAAGAACAAAGTACTAAACCAATGGTTGAAAGAACAGCTCAAAGTAAGACTTATAGTGGAATATAGTTCAAGATATGCAGCACTATGCTTTTACATTCCAAAGAAGGACAAATCTTTATAACTAGTACAGAACTACAGAAAGTTGAACTAGCACATGATAAAGAACAAGATGCTATTATCATTAATTAAAGAAGTAATTGACAATTTTAACAAACAAGAGATTATTTGAGCTAAAAGTAATGTATTTTGAGTTATGTAACTTGTCAAGAATCTTTCAGTAGATAATAAACAGTATTTTCTGAGAACTTTTACATAAAGGAGTATTGGCAAACTATATGGATGACTTTGTTATACCTACCAAGACTAAGAAAAAACTTGAAGAAAGAACAATACAATTTTTGAAGAACAATCTTTGCTTTAAAAGGTTAAAGTACAACTTCAATGCCAAAAAATACCCATCTTAGAAGTAGTAGTTAAATACAAATGGAAAACAACAAAGTCAAGGCAGTTAAGGAATGAAAGACATCCACCAAGATAAAAAAGTGGAAAGTTTCTTAGAGTTTCTGAATTTCTACAGACACTTTATCAAGAACTTCAGTTATATAGCGAAACCTCTTAATGAACTCAAGAGAAAGAATAAATGGGAATAGGAAGAAGAATACCAGAAAGTATTCAAAGAGTTGAAGGAAAAAATCACAAGTCAACCAGTACTTAATTTACCCAGAAAAGAAGGAAAATTTAGAGTGGAAACAGATGCATCAGGATATGCTATTAGAGGAGTTCTATCTTAGGAACAAGAAGGAAAATAAAAACCAATTATATTTTTATCAAGAACAATACAGGTAGCTGAAAGGAATTACAAGATATATGATAAGAAACTATTGGCCATAGTAAAGGCTCTGACAAAATAGAGATAATACCTATTGGATGCTATTGAAAAGTTTAAAGTCTAGATAGACCATAAAAATCTCAAGTACTTCAGAGAACCATATAAAATTAATGGATAACAAGTGAGATAGTACTTCAAACTGCAAGACTATGATTTTATTCTATAACATATTTCAGGGAAAACAAATATAAAAGCAGATATTTTATCAAGAAAGGATTAAGTAGATACTAAGGATGATAACAAGAATATCAAGATGCTTAAAGATGAGTTATGAACAAGAAGAGTCAAAACAGAAGCAGAGATAGCAATTTTCAGAGGAAACCAACTAGTAGAAGAAACTATATTGCTAGATGAGATTCAGAAGAACAATATAAGAGAACAAGTACAAAAGGAATTGGAAAAAGAAGATGGACAAACATGGAAAGAGAATAGAATGGTATATATGGAAGAAAAGGTCTATGTTTCAAATAACTGAAAAATTCAAGAGCAAATACTACAAGAAAATCATGAACCAGCAGATGTAGGATATTCAGAACAACAAAGAATGCTTAAATTAATCAAAAGGAATTACTGGTGGCCAGGAATAAGGAATGATATCAAGAAGTATGTTTAAGAATGCCAGAAATGTCAAAAACAAAGTGCAACACATGAGAAAAGCAGAAGAACTTTATCCATTAGAGACACCTCAAGAACTATGGCAGGAAATCAGCATCAACATTATTAGACCATTGTCAAAATCAAACAACAAAAATACAATAGTAATCATAGTAGATCAATTTACTAATACCGTTTTACTATAATATAAGTCAACATGGCTCAATTAACTTGAAGTAGTTAGCCAGACAGAAGGCAACAACTATAACAGTATTATTAGAAGAGATAGCTAAGATCTACAAGGATGAAATATAGAAAATCCACAGAGTACCAAGAAAGATTCTTAGTAATAGAAGATCTCAATTCATTTCAAAATTCATGGAAGACTTAAAAAAAACACTAGGAACAAAGCAAATACTATCCACAGTATATCACTCTCAGACAGACAGACAAACAGAAAGAATAAATCAAGAAGTTGAAGCATTTTTGTGACACTATATCAATTATCAATAAGACAATTGGATAGAATAGTTATTAGCAGTGGAATTCTAGTATAATGACAAGAAAAATGTGGCAACAGGACACATCTTATTCAAACTTAACTTTGAAAGACATTTATAGAAAGGGAATCTAATGATAAAAACAAAATTACCAACCTGGAAAATTTCCTTGAAGAACTATAAAGAAGTTGGGAAGTAGCAAGAAAGTTAATGGAAATGGCAAAAAAAGCTATAAAGAAACAGTTTGACAGGAAAAGACAGAACTTTCAAAGGTTGAAGCAAAGAGATAATGTGTGGTTGGAAGCCAAAAATATCCAATTGAAATGATCTTCAAAGAAGCTGGACCAGAAAAGATATAGACCTTTTAAAATCATGAAGGATATTAGTCAAGAAGTGTTTCAGCTAGAGTTACTAGAAGGATAGGTGATTCACAATGTGTTCAATAAAGACTTGCTAACACAATACAGAGAACCTCAATTTAAAGAACAGCACATGGAGATGGCACCACCACCAGATATTATCAATGAGGAAGAAGAATATGAAGTAGAAGAAGTACAGAATTATAGGAAACAAAGATATGGTATGCAATTCTTAGTTCATTGGAAAGGATATGGAAACAAGTATGATCAATGGATAGTAGAAATGGGATTATTACATGCCACTGAAGTGATTGAGGACTATTGGACAAAGCTTTTGAGTTGAAGTCTATAAAAGAAGAGAATAAAACTTCAAATCAATATCTCAAAGCCACAAGCAACTGAAAAACCAGTATAGTATCTTATCAATTTGTGACTGCTTCTATCTTCTCTAACACCTATGTCACTTGCACTATAAGCAACATGGATCTTTAATACAACTCTGAATAAGGAAAAGAAAGACTGAATGATAAAATATCACTGTATAATCCAAGAATTGGAAATAATGGCAGACCTTCAACTACAAATCTAGAATCTCATTAAGCTAGTGGACACAGCAAATAATTATCTGGCAGACATCAAAACCATCTTACTACAAACTGGAAAAACCATAAAATGCAAATTGATGGAGATATTTATAGTATATCTAAAGAACTTAGGAATATTATTCATGAAGATATAAAGTAACAAGCTTATTATATCCAAGTCTTACTAACAAATGAATTAGACAGATAAAAAGACAAAGGAGATGAAAGAGTTGAAGAATATATCAAAATAATACAGGAAACATACTAAGAGACATATTAAGAGATACCACAATCAATGATAATTGAGAAAAGAAAACAAAAGGAAGGTATTGTCTAAGATGAAGAGGTATTTTTGTATAAATCATATAACATCTTATTTGAATCTAGCAAGTCAAAAACTCCTAATCTAATTTTATATAGATAGAAGTTGACAATCTGAAAAAAATATTAAAAACGTTACAATCATCAACAAAGATCATTCTATTTTATTCACCACCTCATTACAAAGCTATTTGATGAAATAGAGAAAACAATATCCAATATTAGAAGGAAATTGCAATAGAGTTTATAAAACAAAAATACAACTCCAATACAAGTTGATAAGAATTCCCAATTGAAATATACTTGGAAGAACTACCTCATGAACTTTTTTTCATTGCCTTAACATTACAAGAAGAAATAGTCATCAGTTCTATAAAAAAGTTAGTGGTATTATATATGGCAGAAGATTTAGCATTTCTAGATTAAGTTTATGAAGATATGAACAATAAAACAGGGATATTGTTATGATCACATAATCACTACCTTATGTTTTAAGTTTGCTTCATGCTAGATATGTCTTGGGGTTCATTTCATTTCTGACTTATATCTAACTATGTTTTGTATTATTCTCATGTATTATTAGTCAGCATCTCATGTAGTACTGAAGGCTTTCTTATTTTCTCATTATTATTTCCTCAAGAATACTTAACATTAGTCAATAGGTATATATAGTAGTAAATATGATTTTGCATTCTTATATTTTACCAATTGATCATTCCTTTACTCTTACTTAAGTCTTCATCTAAGTTGTAATCTGAGCCAAGCTTAAGATTATAATATACTGCTAGCATAGTGTCTATAACTAAGCCTATATGACTAATCAATCTGTGGACCTATAGTTATAGAATCATAACTTTTGTTCTATTTTTATTTTTGGAGTAGACAAATTTTTAGAAGGTAATACCAAGAATATCATATGCTTACTTCTTAGAATAGTGGCTTTCATTAGATAACATATACTTAAAAATAGGATAGCTGAAGATATTCCTTAAATTTCAGAATTTGAGTTTATGGCTTGGAATTTCCTTCCTTTAATCTATGAGTCTGGATAGGATAAATTATTACTTTTGATAACTCAGCTAAAAAAAAACAGGCCAATATTTCAAGAGTTCTTTTATTCATTTCTCTAAGGTCTAGCAAAAGTGTTTTGGTGAAATCTAAATTTTTCAAGAAGAATTCAACCTTTAACTTAGCTCCCAAATACAACATATGATTATATATATAAATATCTAAGGACAATATCAAGAATATTGTGAAGATCAAAAAAAATTTCTGAAGCTGTCTTTTCAGAAAGTCTTGGAAATCTATAAGATTTTAAATAATACAAAGAAAGAAAAACAAAAGATTAACATGATAACTAAAATTCTATTAAGAAAGCAAATGATTGTATCCATGAGCATAATCAACTCTGAGAGAGTTATGATGAAATCAAATGCATATATAGCAAATATCAACAGACTTCTGAAAGAGGTTAAATTCAATATTTTTGCTGATTACATTCATTCTAATAACAAAGTAATCATTATTATGACCAGTAAGATAGCTGCTATATTAGAAACCTGAACATAATAGAAAAATACATGAAGAAGTTGAATAAGATCAATGCAGTCAATGTTATGAGCCCAAGGCTTTCTTAGTCTAAATCTTATCTCAAGATTTTAGACATTTCTTACTTTGTTAATGATACTAATCTTCCTATTATCTTATATATTATCAAAAGTGTTATTAAGAGCACTCACATCTTTAACAATGTAGTTTTGGCCTCTAGTTCTCAAGTTATTAAGGCATCACCTAAGTCTGATATGACTGTTATATGGATTGATATTTGGAACTCGCAAAACAGTACTAATGCTAAATACCTCATTAACAGATATTTTAATGTAGGATGTTATATTGCTATGATCAAAGGAATAAACATGAACTCTGGCATTCTCCAATGTAAGAACTGCTGGAAATAGGGCCATACTATATTTATATGTTATATACATGAAGCAAAATGTCAAAAGTATAATGGTCTACACAAATTAGAATACTACAGAGAAATAGTATGATATTGTAAAGCTAATTTCAAGACAAATTCTCCAAATTTTGAAACAAAGAAAGGAGAACTATGTATCTATTCTTTTAAATGTATCAACTGTAAGGGTAATAACTGTTTATTCTGAAAACACAGATTTAACAGGGATTGGCATAACAAAAAATCACAAGAGCTCTGAGAAATCAAAGCCAACTCAATTTTCTCAGCTGTGTGCAATGATTTTAAAATCCCTAAAAATCTTTTCACAGAATGTTCACAAGAACAGACTTCTGACTGATACTTTATTAGAAAACAACAAAGACTTTGACATCATTTTTATTCAAGAACCTTCTTAGTCAATTATTCACAGTATTCTGAGCTCTATATCTGAAGAAGGAGAAGAGATCATAGGTGTCCCCCAATTATCTGTCATAGACTATGTTTACAAGAATATCAAATACTGAGAATGAACACCCAAGAGTTCTCACTTACATTAACACCAGACTGATTAGGTTATGTTTTTTGCTTAGGAGAAACATTTTTAACTATATAGACATTAATCTCCTTTTCTTTTTTAATTGTGGCTTTATGTATTTTCTTATTAATGTCTATTCAGATGACTATTAATTAGCTTTAAAGTATTTCAAGAATACTGAGGTGATTTTTAATAATGTACTAATCATGACAGAGAATTTCAATATTAGGGATAATAATTGAGATTCATCATATCCACATCATTCTATACATGTGAACACTCTTAGAGAGATAGCTAACAGTTTTACTCTAGAACTATCAATGTTTATTAACTAAGTACTTATGTATTATACAAACAACTTTCAAGATTCAAACTCAGTACTAGATCTAGTATTCCTCTATGCCAATGTAGAGGAATTCAACAACTACAGTATATTACCTGATCTCTAAGGTTTATCTGACCATGCTTTCTTATCAGTTCATATTATTATTGAGAAGGAGTTTATTTAAGAGAAAAAGCTAACTATTGTCAAGAACAGTAGGAAAGAAAAAGAGTTCATCAATAAATTATGGAATAGGGTAAGTTGTACCAAAATGACTAATATTTACAATTGTGAGAGGCTGGAAGAAGTAATCCAAGAGTTTGTTTCCATTACAGAGGAGATTTGGTATAAACATTCCAAATATGTTAACATTACTAAACATTCTAAAGCATAGTGGAATGAAGAATGCAACAGGAACCTAGTTACATATTAAGCATCTAGGAAAAGAACAAACTGGATCAAATACAGAAAAACAGTTAAAAGAGCTAAATGAACATTTTTTGACAACAGAATTCAAGAAATTATATTAACCAACAAAAGACTATGAGATCTGATAAATTAGGTTAAGAAAAGAAAGCTACCTGCCACAGAAGTCATCAATTTTAACAGATGTTCTTGCAATGAACTGGACAATTTGTAGCAAGCCTTTCGTCTATTTTACAACACTACTCAAGATAGACCAATAAATCTCTAACTTTTGGATGAGATTTCATCATACCAACAGACCAAATAGATTCTATTCTCTAAAGCAAAGTTTATCAATAAAATCAACAAGTGTAGTTTGTATACTCTAGGCTTAAATCATATTTTCTAGAGTTATCTCAAAGCATTGGTTAACAATAATAAATATCTTGCTAACTTCATTAATATAGCAAATTTTTTTCTTATGATATCTCTAAAACATTTCAACTTATTGTTCTTCTCAACAAAATAAAAAAACTCATTGAAAAGGTTATAAGTGTTAGACTTCAAATCTATTCTATCACTTTGAGCTTTATTTATTCAAATTAAATGGGTGGTATTAGACAATGATCAATTACAGATGCTGATATTTTCTTAACTCATCTTATACATATGGAATGGACAAAGAGTCTCTATATGAGCACTCTTGTGTTTAATATTGTTTAATTCTTTCCATTCTTAAACTATCAGTTTCTTCTAAAGATTCTAAGCAAAGCTGGCTTTGACTTCCATATTTCCTGTTTTTTTTGCTGATTATTTAATTGATAGACAAACTTAATATATGTGGAATCAATATTTTTCTCCATTTTTAGAGCTAATATAAATGTAGGTCAAGAGTCTGTCCTTTCTTCTATTCTTTCTACTCTTTACAATTTTTCATATTTTTGAGAAAAGATCCAAAATTATTTTATCTCCTATTCTAGTTTTGATTCTTTCATTTGTAGACAACAGTCTTCTTATTTCTTAAGAAAAGTTATGAAAAATCAAATGCAAATCTCTTTTGTAGCTACAAAATTATTTCTTTCTTGTTTAACTAGTTTAGTCTAGTCATCAAACACAATAAATCAGAGGTCTTTTATTTTTCAAGATCTACAAAGAATATCTATTCACTTTCTTTGGACTTGAGACTATTAGAAGACTTTTTACTCTATCTAAAAGATACATAGTGATATCTAGGATTTTTCTTTAACAAGAAACTCTCATTTCATCAGCATATTCATCATTATACTAATAAAGCACTTTCCATAATTAAAGGTATAAAAATGTTGGGAAATTCAAGTAAAAGACTATCTCTAATACATGAATAACTTCTTTACAAGATGTGTGTCCTCTCCATTGTCTTATATAAATTCCAGCTTTGGTACTTCAAAGAAGCACCTCTCTATTAGCTTTTCAAAGAGTTGAAGAAGATGTAGATAAAAGCAGCTTTATAAATTACAGAAGTATTCTACACATTACCAACTTAAGAAGTTGAGGCTATAGCTAGTCCCATCCCCATTTATTTTCACCTCAACAAAATCATTTGTTGACATCATCTACATGTGGCTTCTTTTTCTAAACAACATACAATTAACTTTATTTTAAATGAATACCATTCTAAGAAGGCTTTACTGCATTGCATGGTCACATTCTATCTCATACTCAAACATAGATACAAACAATTGATTAAATGAAGTTTTTACTCTCTTTAATTGATAATCTAAATAAAGAACTTTTTCTAGATTTTTGTCTAGTAGACACTTTCTCCGACTATTTCTCTTTTCTTTTAGTCAACTAAAAAGACCCCAATATATTGTCTACTCATTGTAACAGACTTGAGAATATTTATGAGAGCTTACTCATAAATTAAGACACTATGTTTATCATTTTGGATGCTAGTGTTAAAAATAATGTATCTATCTCAGTCTTGCATATCCATAGAGGTCAAGAGATTATTGCTAAATATGTTTACCATACTATGAACATAACATATATGGAAACTAAGCTCTTTACAATTAGATGTGAAATTAACTATGCAATCTATTTATAAGACATCACTTGTATCATCATTATCACTGATACCATTCCAGCTGCTAAATAAATCTTCAATATGTTTGTTCATCCATACTAGCTATACTCCATTGCTATATTCAAGGACCTTAGGGGTTTTTTCAATAGGAATCCTAATAATTTGATTGCTTTCTGGAATAGTCCTGACAGTCTCTGCATTTATTGGTTGACAAAGAGTCAAAATGTTTAAAGATCAACCACCTAGCAAAATGTTATAAGAGTTTAGCAGAAAAGAAGAATGTGACACTATTGTTTGTAAATGGCAGATGTATTTTCAAGCTTCAGAATACAAGGAAAAAAATTTCCTCAACTTAAATATAACAATAATTAACTTATTCATCTAATATATTCTAAAGGCAATACTTGGCTAAAGTATTTCAGCTTCTCAAACTCAATATATATATGCATTACAAGACTAATCATAAATCATGCTCCTATTAACAAATATAGGCTTAGGTTCTTTCTTAAAGAACTCTTTGTATGTATACATGGAAATTATCCTATTGAGACAAGAAGACATATCTTATTTGATTGTGTACAGTATAATAAGTCTTGGAATTATAAGAGGGAATTTCTCAAGGATGTTCTTACATTTCTAGAGTTCAATCCTAGAGTGTTTTGCTTCCAGAAAAGTATTTCTTAGATTAGTTAGTGTAGTTTATATTACCTATATTTCTTTTTTTCTTTTCTATTAATTTTTTTCTTTTTTTGTTTTCAATTAAGTAATTAAATTGTGTAGTTACCATAGTCTACCACTACATCCTGTGTAATAAATTGTTAATTTAAAAAAAGAAAAAAGAATCTTGTATAAGATTTATATAAGAGAACTCAATAAAGTTTCTAGTACAAAGTATCTACCTTATATATACTAAGTTGATAGTCTATACTTGGCTATATCTTGTTATAACTTAAGCCCAAGAGTTTTGGTCAAAAGAGGAAACTTGTATTGTTTAGCACAAAAGAACTTGGTGAAGTTTTTAGTATAGATGTGCCTACTTTATATATCTCTGGTGCATGGTTTGTGCACACTTTAGCCTACCCTAAATGCTATGAGTTTATGTAGATAAAGTCATTATATCTTTATGATGTATGATGTTATTCTTTTGCTATATTACAAGATGTTTGTGACCATAACTATATTCTTGCATGATAGTTGTCATATCTTATCACATTACCTTGCTCCTTCTATGTTTAAAATAAGAGATAAAAAGAAAAAGAGAAAAGAAATAGAAAAATCCAAGTCAAAAATAGAAAGACTGTATGTTCTATATAAGACTAATATAATAATTATGTTATTATAATATTATTGTTTTAGAATCTTTTACATTCTTTCTTATATCACATGATTATGATTTCATGTGACAGTTGTGATAGTCACATCATTATCCCTTAATTAAGTTCTAATAAGAAAAATTAGAAACAAAAATAAATGAAAATGAAAATATGAGAGAATAATAAAAAGAAACTAAGTTTATTTTTTTCTACTTTTATAAGTTAGTTGTTACTTAGGACAGATAGTGAATGATCTCAGACTAATATAATAGAGTAAGAACTCATTGTTGAATTTCTCTTGTAATTTTTATGAGAAATATTATTAAGTTACTATTCAAGTCTTAGTCTTGGGATGTGTTAGAGTTGAAGATAATAGACTTTATTTATTTTCATTTTGTTTTTCATTTCTTATTTTCATTTCTATTTATTTTTTATTTTTAGACTCAGAAGTTAGTATAATATCACATATAACTGTTACATATCACATGTCACAGTTACACAATCATGTGTTACAGAGAAGGATATAAAAGGTTCTAGAATAAATGATGTTATACAATATAGTAACAACATATTGGTCTTATAGAAAGCATATAGACTTTAGGATAGGTTAGTTGTGGTATGCACATAGACCATAGTCTAGAATATATAAGATAGACTATCTTGTACTGGAAACTCTATTGAATTTTCTTGTATATTGTAGCAACTACTAGTTGTAACAACCCTGTAGTATGCTTACTTCAGCAAAGCTCTTTATCTGGCTAACTAGTAGTAGGGATTACAAGAGAACTCAACAAGGAGCCCTCACTGCATTACTACCCTATTTATATAAGTTACAAGTGGTCTGTGCTACAATAATGTGTTTACTGTGCCTCCTACTCTAAAGGCCATATGTCTACTTTATGTCTACTCCACAGTGACTGTACAAGACTGTACATCCTGCCCTAATGTCTATGTGTTGACTATGTGGTAGCAATATGGTGTACATACTTCCTGACATCATTGTCTAGGCTCTTCTAGCCTTGTAAACCTTTCTAGACCTATAGACTGCTTTAGACCATTCTAGGCCTATGACATCATCTCACATGACTTCTAGGTCATATGCTTTTTTTCCATTGTAGACTAATAATAATTACTGCTGTCTATTTCTGTTCTCTAACCCTAACCCTAAAGTCTGTCCACACTTTTGTCTTATAACATTGTATTAATCTAATATAAGATTTTCTTCTTACCTTAATACTTTGAGGTTTGAATTATAATAGGTTGCTTTAATAGTAGAAACTTAACTTTTTATTGGAATATTGTATTATGTGGTTTCTTAGCTTTTCTTACTCTCTTTATTATTCTCAGTCTGTAATTACTATAATCTATTATTACAGATTCTATATAGCTAGATTTGAGACTTAAGAAGTAGATAGTTATGTAAGAGAACCTAGTCTTTTTACATATCTTTAAATACTAAACACTGCTACAAAATCCATGGTTTTTACTTTGCTATTCCAGACACTAAACCCCATTATAAATTCCATAGAGTTTACTATGATAACTCTACTGTGCTTATATTTCAAACTCTAATAGCTACTAGTATCTTAGTAATTATTATTTTATACTTTCAGTTATCATCAGATAAGCTCTTGTTTTTCTTTGGTAATCTTCTAAGTGTTTTCATTAGAGTTTTCAGCTATCTGGTTGCTATCATTTCTTAATTGTCTAAGTACTATTTTGCTAGATTAGAATATACTGTAGAGTATTTATAATAGTTGTTGTAAAGAGACTTGTTGTTGCAATTACATGATTGATGACCTTATGTTTTATAGGAGTATATCTTATGCTAGACATGTGTTAGTGTTAGTTTCATTCATTGACTCATTTCTCATTCTTTCTCAAGTCTTTGTTTAAGTTGTAATCTAAGCTAAGTCTAAGATTGTAATATTTGGTAAAGTATTACCAGGCTTATCTTGTAAAAGAAGAGTACATAGTGGTTAGGCCACTAAAACATCATAACAGTTAAGCTATTGAACTTTTAAAACTCTATTGTGGTAGGACCATGGACAAACTGTTAAACTATTAGAAGATACAGACAATATTGTGGTAGATACCATAGACAGACAAGACAATATTGAGGTACTATCAGAAGTACTGGGATCATTGAGGATCACTAAAGAATACATCTTGGAAGGAAACAGAACTATAGAACTAGCAATAATAGAGATAGAAGAAATGTTGATAGTACTAGTACTAGCAATATATAATAGAACAGAGTAGGTAGTTATGCCTAAAAGTATGGTCCCAGATCCAGAATAGTTTGATGGTAACCAAACAAAGTTTGAAGACTTGTGGAGAAGGATCTGATTATTTCTCAAAATTAATAGAGTATCATATGTCAAGTCTACTCATTCCAAAGATACACCACTGTAGCAGTGTTGTCATTATAATATTTCTGAGACAAGCTTGTCTTTCATAATAGCTATTCTTTTTACAATATATTTCCATAGCAATGATGTAACAACTCAAGTATTCAGTTTTCCATAATAGAGATACTCTTATTGAACTCAGTATTTTATAGTAGAGTTTTCCTATCTGATCCTGTCAGTGTTTTACTACTGAAACCTTTGCTTGAGATTGTACACTAAAACTTTGTATGTCTCCTATATATCTGAATTATATATAAGACTAGTAGTTATACTGTAATTTGCTAGTCTGATAATCAACAAAGATAACTTCTATTGAACTTGATCCTGGTATTTAATAGCAATACACTAAATCAGTACTCACTTTCATCTCAGACTTCATTTACTCATCTAAAGTTGTGACTATGCAGCAAACAGATAGTATAGCATATAAGCTAAAGCTAAGGTCATTCTGACAAGTTCACATCACTAAGCTTATAGAGTTTCTATACTTTACATATCTCTGAGCCAACTCTATGGGCTTTTGCCTCCTAGTGTGAACTATGTCTGACATAGAATTACAGTAATAGATAATAAGATTACAACAGTATTAGTCTGACTTAGAAAGAGTATTGCAGAAATTTATGTATAAAAGAAAATCAACCAGATGGAAGAAGAAGACTCTCAGGGTTGAGATGAATTTGTCAGAGAAATCAAGACAGTATTTAGGAACAAGAGTAAAGTATCAAAGTTAAAAATAATAGACTTTATTCAATTTCTTTCTACTTTTATTTTCTTTTTCTTTTTTCTTTTATTTTTTATGCTTGGAGATCTGGTAGTAGGGTCTAGTGTGATATCACAGTCACATGGTCATAATAGAAGGACATAGAAGGTTCTAGTATAATAACATTATACAACATGTTTAATACATGTTGGTCTTGAAGCAAACACATGGTTGTTTAGGGTAGGTTACAGACCCTGAGCTAGTAGTATATAAGGTAGACAATCTTGTACAGAGTTCTCAATCAAGTTCTCTTGTGTTAACCCAATACAAGGTTCATCTATTTGACCAATTCTAAAGTCTTGAGTTTGTAATATAAAGTAGTGGATGCCAAATGGAAAATTGAGTTATTTAGGCAAAGAAAGAAGCACATCATTGATTTCATGATTGAGTTTGAAGCATTACTCATGAAGGCTGAAACTGATAACATACATACCATATTCTTATTAAAGAAGAATGTCAGAACAGACATCATAAAAACAATACTAGGATATCCACCAATGACTATATTAAAGACACTCAAGGAATAGAAAGTGACAATCACCTCAGTGGGACAAGAATATAAATTTATAGAAAGTCAACATGACTATAAAACAAGAATAGAAACTACTTATAGAGGTAGAAGAGCATCTATAAATATTGGGAAACCCAAATATAACTTTAGCAAAGATAGAAAACTGAGATGTTCTAACTGCAACATATATAGATATATGGCAAAGGATTGTTGAAGACCAAAGAAAGAAAAAGAGACCAGAAAGTGTTATAAATATGATAAAGTAGGACACTTAGCAAAAAACTGTAGGTCAGGATAAAATATGAAGAACAAAAGTATATAGGAAAATTCAGACAATAAAGATGATAATATGTAAAAGAGTTTCATTGGAGGTTTGGAGTAAGTACAATATGATAAAGCTTTGTATATAATAATTCCCAAAATCAATATATTGTTCTGTATCAACAAGACAACAAAGAAAGGAAATTAAACATATAGACAAATGTTAAGACATTCAAAAAAGAACTATAACCAAAAGCACTGGTTGATTCTGGATATACCCATATTGGAATAGATAAATAATTGGTGAAAGAAGAAAAGATCAAGATAAAACCAACAGATAGGTTATTCAAGGTTTTCAATGCAGATGGAACTAAGAATGGAGAAGTTATATAATTTCCACTACTGAAACTGGAAACTAATGGACACATAGAATAGATTGACATAGCAGTTATGAACTTAAATAACACAGACATGTTTCTATGATATGACTGGTTAGTTAAACATAATCTAGAAGTAAATTAAAATATAAGAACTATATAGTTTACAAGATGTTCAAGAGAATATAAGACAAGATACCAGGACATTACATTTACATCAAGAATATGAAGATTACAACCAACAGATAACAAAGACAAAAAACAACAGAACATAGAAAAAGAACTGGACCTGACCAATCCAGAAAACTTACCAGATTATATTTAACTGTTCATACACTTGTTCAATAAAAATAAATTTGAGAAACTATCAAAACAAAGAGAATGAGGTCACAAGATCAACCTGATAGAAGATATTCCAAAGAAATTAAATGTGAAGGCCTATGCAATGACAGTCAAAGAGGATGAAGCATTGAATCAATAGTTAGATGAACAGCTTAGAGCAGAACTAATTGTGGAATCAAGTTCATGATATATAATATCATATTTTTATATCCCAAAGAAGGATGGATCATTATGATTAGTACAGAATTACAAAAAACTGAACCAACATATGATAAAGAACAAAATACCACTACTCTTAATTAGAGAAGTAATCAACAAGCTCAAAGATACCAAGTACTTTAACAAGTTGGATTTTATTTGGGAATATAACAATGTATAAATCAAAGAAAGAGATGAATAAAAGGCTATGTTCCAAACAAATAAGAAACTATTTAAATCTAAGGTAATATATTTTGGACTATGCAATCTGCTGGACACATTTTAAAAAATGATGAACAATATCTTTCAAGAACTCTTATATGAAGAAATATCAGCAAACTATATGAATGACTTCATTATACCTGCCAAGACCAAAAAAGAACTGGAGGAAAGAATAATTTGGTTTCTGAAAATAGCAGAGAAACACAATCTCTACTTTAAATGGTCAAAGTGTGACTTTGATGTTGAAGAAATACCGAAAACTCTTACTAAGATAAAAGAAGTGAAAAGTTTTTTAGGGTTTGTAAACTTCTACTGATGCTTTATCAAGAATTTCAGTCATATGGCAAAATCTCTCAACAAACTCAAAGGAAAGAAAGAAAGAAGATGAGATGATAAAAATCAGAAGGCATTTGAAAGACTAAAGGACAAAATCACAAGTTAATCCATACTCACTCTTCTAAAAAGAAAAGGAAAATTCAGAGTTGAAACCAATGCTTTATAACATGCAATTGGAGAAGTTTTATCTTAGAAATAAGAAGGAAAATGGGAATCTATCATATTTTTATCTAGGATAATACAGGCAGTTGAAAGAAATTACAAGATATATGACAAAGAATTACCTGCCATAGTGTAAGCCTTAACAAAATGAAGACAATATCTATTGGATACCACAGAGAAATTTGAAGTTTGGACAGATCATGAGAATTTCAAGTATTTACAAGAACTACACAAGCTCAATAGATAACAAGTAAGATAGTATCTTAAACAGTAAGACTATGATTTTATTCTATAATATATTTCAGGGAAAACAAATACAAGAGCAGATATTTTATCAAGAAAGGATTAAGTAGATACCAAATATGATAACAAGAATATCAAGATGCTTAAACACAAGTTATGAACAAGAAGAGCCAATACAGAAGTAGAAGTAGCAATCTTCTAAAGAAACCAAGTGGTAGAAGAAACCACATTATTGAATGAAATTAGAAGAAATTAAACTAGAGAACAAGAAGTGCAAAAAGAACTAGAAAAGAATGATGGACAGACATAGAAAAATGACAGTATAGTCTATATAGAAGGAAGGATCTATATCATAAACAACTAGAAAATATAAGAGCAAATCCTATAAAAGAATCATGAACTAGTAGATGTAGAACACTTAGGACAACAAAGGATGCTTGAGTTGATAAAGAGGAATTTTTGGTGGCCAGAGATAAGAAACAATATCAAGAAATACATTCAAGAATGCACAAAATGTCAATAGAATAAAGTGTAACATATGAAAAGGGCTGGAGAACTTCATTCATTAAAAACACCAGAAGAACCATGACAAGAGATCAGTATTGACATTATAGAACTACTGCCCAAATCAAATAACAAAGATATAATAGTGGTTATTGTGGATTAATTTACCAAAATAATTAGACTCAAGACAACAACTACAGCAGTCTTATCAAAAGACATAACCAAGATCTATAGGGATAAAATATGGAAGATGCATAGAGTACTACAGAAGAATTAGTTCTTAGTGACAGAAAACCTCAATTTGCCTCAAAATTCATGAAAGACTTAATAAAAGTACTGGAGACAAAACAAACATTATCTATGGTATATCACTCTCAAATTGATGGCCAAACAGAAAGAATTAATTAGAAGATCAAAATGTTCTTGTAACACTATGTTAATTACCAACAAAACAATTGGACAGAATGGTTGTCAGTGGCAGAATTCCAGTATAATGATAAGAAACATGCAGCTACAAGATATATCCTATTTAAATTAAACTTTGAAAGATATCCATAGAAAGGGAACCTAATGGTAAGAACAGAGTTACCAAAGTTGAAAGACTTTCTTGAAGGAATACAGAGAAGTTGGGAAACAGTAAAGAAGTTGATGAAAATGGCAAAAGAAGCTATGAAGAAACAGTTTGATAAGAAAAGGCAAAATCTACAAGAATTAAAGGAAGGAGAAAATATGTAGCTGGAGGCCAAGAATATCCAGTTGAATCAACCCTCAAAGAAGTTGAAATAAAAAAGATACAAATCTTTTAAAATCTCAAAGGACATTAGATAAGAAGTGTTTCAACTGAAACTACCAGAAGGATGGGTGATTCACAACAAATTAAATGAAGACTTGCTGACATGATATAGAGAACTACATTTTAAAGAACAACATATGGATTCAGTACCACTACTGAACATTATTAATAAAGAAGAAGAATATGAAGTAGAAGAAGTATGGAATCACAGGAAATAAGAATGTAGTACACAATTTTTGATACATTGGAAAGAATATGGAAATGAGCATAATAAATAGATAGCAGAATCAGAGTTTCTACATGCTAGGGAGGTGATTGAAGATTACTGGACAAGAATTTCAAGTTGAAACCTATGAAAGAAAGGGTAAAATCCCAATTCAATATCTCAAAATCTACTGACATCAAGAAACACATTCAATAGCTCAACAATTCACTACTATACCTACCTCCCCTAATTCACACATTTCTCATAACATCAACAACATAGATCTGATCTTAACTCTAAACTGAGAAAAGAAAGATTGGATGAGGAAATAATCTAAGGACTGGAAAGAATGGCAGATATTCAGCTACAAATTCAAAATTTAGTCAAACTTACTAATGCAGCAAACATTGAATTAGCAGGTATCAAAACCACTTTGCTACAAGCCAGTAATACACACAATTAACAAATTAGAGGAGATGTCTATAGCATATCTGAGGAACTATGAAACATAATCCACAGAGATATAATGTTAGAGTTGAAGATAGTGGACTTTAAACTTTTTCTTACTTCTATTTTCTGTTCCTTTTATTTTTATTTTTGGAACTTAGGGTTAGGGTTTAGTGTGATATCACATATCATTGTCACAATAATCACATGTTATAATAGAAAGTAGTAGAATGTTCTGGAAGAAATAATATTATATAGTATGTTATACACATATTGATCTTAAGGCAGACATATAGTCATTTAGGGTAGGCTAATGATAGGATAGCACAGACTACTAGTCTAGGGTATATAAGGTAGATGATCCTGTACAGAGTTCTCTATTAAGTTTTCTTGTATTAACCAATACAAGGTTCCCTTTCTTTGACCTACTCTAAGGTCTTTAAATTGTAATATTAGAACTTGATATTTATTTTCTGAAACTGCTCAACACTGAGCCCTTTCAACTCTTAAAACTTTCTTATTATCCTCAACTGAGAAACAGCTCAGTCCTTTAGTCAAGAAGAATTGTCAGACCCTAGGCATAAGAGGTATACTAGTTAGGCAGAGAAAGCCTGACCATTTTTATTATATTAAAGCCTACTAGCACTTTAAGAATGTATTACCTTGTGTGGACATGTTTCATACCCTGTTCTTGTATCAGCTCTATACTGTTGGTTTCCTTGTAATCAGTATATGTAGAAGAACAGTAGATATTCTTAAGATCTTGCTTAGAGTAGAATAGTCTTAAACTAAAACTATTTATATTTCTCTTATGGCAGTAGTCAGTAGCTTAAGTAGTCAGTAGATAGTGCAAGGTAGGGCAAGAAGAGGACTTAATAGCACTTACTGAGATTACTTCAAGTTCCAAGTATGAGTCTGAAAGCAAAACTAGTATATGCTTCTCTCTACTGCCACTTTACATATCATCACCATCACCTATCAATTCTCCCTCTTCTTATAGTAACAACATCATAGGTCAATATAAGTTCCATCAAATTATTAGGCAGTAGCAGGAACAGTTAGTAGTGATGTAGGTGCAAATTCAGACATTAATCACAGGAGGAGCAATGACAGGAGCAGGAGAGGCAGCAGAAGGATCTAACACAGAATCTGATATAGAGGTGGCTAAGCCACCAGTATTCAATAAAGAAGCTAGTAGAGTAAGAGAGTTTATTATGGTATACAGGTTGTATTTGAGAATGAGAATAAGAGAAGCAATAGTGGAGGAGCAAATTCAATGGGTATTGTTATATGTGCAAGAGGGATTAGCTTATATATGGAAAGAAAATGTTTTGGAGAAGTTAAAATCAGGAGAGGTAGAATTTGAATCAACAGGAGAATTTTTGTTGAAATTAAAGAAAGAATTTGAAGGAGGAGACAAAGAGTCAGTTAAGGTAGTAAAACTTAGGAGGATAAAAAAGGGAGGAAGAACCATGGATGTATTTGTATAGGAGTTTCAGAGAGTAGTTAGGGATAGTGAATATGAAGAATGAGTGTTAGTAGAAGAATTTAAGAGAGGAATGAATAGAATAATTAGAAGGAAGCTGATAGAGGCAGAAAGGCCTCCTACAAGTATTGAACAGTGGTATGAATGTGCCACTAATTTAGATTGTTATTAAAGAGAGAGTTAAAGAGAAGAAGAAAGATTAAGTGAAAGAAAAGAGAATGGGAACCAGAAACAAAGACAACAGATGGGGGCAACAAAAATTCAGAGAGAATTCAGATTATGAATGCCTTTATCACAGATATGGCCTAGAAGATAGAAAATACAACAGGTACTAGCAGTGCCTACTTCAATAGAAGGAGTAGAAAAAACAAATACAGGAATAGTTAGAAATTCTCTGCAAGGACAAGGAAGTGGGAGAGGGAAAATGAGGAGGAACCCTTATGCAATAGAGATAGTCAAAAGTAGGAATTGTTATAGTTGTGGATGATTTGGACATTTGGCTAAAAATTGTAGGAATAAAGAAAGAATAGGGCAAGAAAGGAGACTGGAGTATAGGAGAAATCAGAACAATGAATAAAGGAATTTAAATGGGGAAGAGAATCTGATAGTTCTAAATTAGGTTCTAACAATAATAATAGGTTTACAATACTCTCTAGAGTAATAGATAATATATCCTGCTATGACCTAAATAATGGAAACATGTTAAGAGAAGTGATAGTAAAAATCAGGCTGGAGAGGATTGACATAGTAGAGATGTTGTTGGATAGTGGAGCAACAGAGTTAGTTATGAGTTCTGAGTTTGTTAGAAAGCTGGAGTTTAAGTTAAAAAAGATAGAAAAACTTATATATATATAAGGAATGTGAATGGGTTTTTTAATAAAGAAGAACTTATTGAATATATAGTGGAGGTAAACATCTATTATCAAGAGCATAGGGAAAAAACAGAGATTGATGTGATTGGTGGTCAGAAGTAGAGTGTGATTTTGGGGATGCTATGGCTTATATACTATAACCCTGAGATTGATTGAAGAACAGAAGAAGTAAAAATGACAAGATGTCCAAGAAGTATGGCAAGCAGTAGAGACTGAAGCAAGGGAAGTCAGGATGGCAGAAGCAAAAAGAAGAAAAAAAAATGAGAAAAGAGGGAACAGAAAAAGGAGAAAAAAAAGAAAAAAAAGAAAAAGGAGAAAACAATGGAGATGAAGAAAGTAGCAGAAGAGTTAGAGATTTGGGATGAGGAAGAGGAAAAAGCAAAAAAGCTGGTACCTGAGTATCTTCATTAGTAGATTCATATTTTTGAAAAGAAACAAAGTAAAAGAATGCCTACCAGAAAATTATAGGATTATGCAATTGAGACAAAAGAGGGATTTGTACCAAAAAAGAGGAAGGTGTATCTGTTGTTGAGAGAAGAGAAAAAAGAAGTGCAAGAGTTCATATTAAAAACAATTGAGGAAAGAGTATATTAGACCCTCAAAGTCACCTCAAACAGCACTGGTCTTTTTTGTAAGAAAGAAGAATGATAAGAAGAGAATGGTCTAGAACTATAGGTATTTAAATAAGTAGACCATTAAAAACAATTATCCCTTGTCTCTTATTTCAGACATTGTATACTAAGTTAGATCTAAGATAGGAATATAATAATGTACAAATAAAGAAGGGAGATGAGTGGAAGGTGGCATTCATGACTCTGGAAAAGTTGTTTGAACCAACAGTTATGTTCTTTGGACTAACCAATTTTCCAGTGACATTTCAAACAATGATAAACAAAATCCTATGGAACTTGATCAACACTGGGAAAGTGGTAAGCTTCATTGATAATGTAATTCTGGGAATGGAAGAAGAAGAGGGGCATGATGAAGTAGTAAAAGAAGTAGTGAGGAGATTAGCAGAAAAAAATCTATATGTAAAACTAGAAAAGTGCAAGTAGAAGATTAGGGAGGTAGGATTTTTAGGAGTAATGATTGGGCCAGAAGAGATTAAGATAGAGAAAAAGAAGATAAAGAGAGTATTAGAATGACTGACTTTGAAAATAGTTAAAGATATACAGAAGTTTTTGGAACTAGCCAACTATTATTGGCAGTTCATCAAGGATTTCATAGTGATAGTCAGACCATTGCATAATATGGTAAGGAAGGATAAGAAGTGAGATTGGACAAAGAAACAAGAGAAAGTATTTTAGGAGTTGAAGGAGAGGTTTACAAAAGAACTGGTGCTAGTAGCACTGGATTTAGACAAAAAATAAGAATAGAAGTAAATATATTGGAATATATGTTAGGTGGTGTATTATCTATGGAATGTGAAGATAGAAGGTAGAAACTGGTAGTATTTCTCTTCAAGTCTCTTAATGAAATAAAAAGAAATTATGAGATTCATGACAAAGTGATACAAGTAGTAATAAGAGAACTAGAAAACTAGAGATACCTATTGGAGAGTACCAAGTTTAAGTTCTAGGTCTGGATAGATCACAAGAACTTAGAATACTTTATGAAGACACAAAAGTTGAACAAAAGATAAGCCTATTAGGCCCTTTATCTGTCAAGATTTGACTTTACTCTAAAACATATACTAGGCAAAAAAATAGAGAAGGTGGATAGACTTAGTGGAAGACTAAACTAGAAAATAGGTGTAGAAAAAGACAATGAGAATCAAACTTTAATTAAAGAACAATAGACTCATAGTTTAGTTGAAGTAGTAATAGAAGAACTTGAAGTAAAAATAGTAGAAAAAATAAAAAAGGCTAAAAGTAAGAATGAAAAGGAAAAGTGTATGTGCTGAAGAATGAAAAGTTAAGAGTAGGAATAATCTAGTTGTATTATGATATACCAGTAGCTAGATATGGAGGGAAATGGAAAATGACTGAGTTGATAACAAAGAATTGCTGGTGGCCTAAAGTGATAAAAGATGTGGGGAAATATATAGATATATATAATTTATACCAGAGGATAAAAAATAGGATAGAGGTACTAGTAGGGAAGTTGAAGTTGAGCAAAGTACCAGAAAAACTGTGAATGCACTTAACAGTCAATTTTATAACCAAATTACCATTAGTAGCTGGGAAAGATGTAATTCTAGTTGTCTGTGATAGATTGTTCAAGATAACACATGTTATGGCAACAACAGAAGGAATCTCAGCAGAAGGATTAGTGAGATTGTTTAGGAATAATATATGAAAGTTATATATATTGCTGGAGAGTATGGTATTGGATAGAGGACCACATTTTACAGCAGAATTAACTAAGGAGTTGAACAAAATGTTGAGATTTGAGACTAAACTGTTTATGTTATTCCATCTACAAACAGATAGACAAAAAGAATAAATAAATCAAGAGTTGGAACAGTATCTTAGGTTTTTTGTAGACCATAGACAAAAAGACTAGCCAGAATGGCTAACATTGGCAGAATTTGCAGTCAACAATAAAGCATATTCAATAAGTAGAGTTTTCCTGTTTATGGTAAACTATAGTAGAGAATTAAGGATGGGAGCTGATATAAGAAGGAAAAGAAAGATGAGAAAGGCAACAGAGTTTGTGAAAAGAATAAAAAAGGTTCAGGAGAAAGCAAGAGTGGCTTTGAGAAAGGCATAAAAAGAGATAAAATGACAGGCAGATAGAGAAAGAAAAGAAATAGAAGTATGGGAGAAAGGAAATAAAGTGATGTTAAGTACAAAGAACCTGGTGTTCAAAGAAAGACTAATGAAGAAACTAGTGGATTGATATGTAGGTCTATATTTCATTGATAAGATAATATCTACTAATGTAGTCAAACTACAACTACCCAATTCAATGAGAATTCATTCAGTTGTGAATATCAGTTGGATAGTACAATACAGAGAACAAGTGGGGGAACAGAAAACAGAAGAAGTGAAACTAGTAGAAGTGGAGAGAGTTGAAGAGTAGGAAGTAGAAAAAATTTTAAACAAAAATACAAGGAGTTGTGAAGTGTTTAGTATAGTAAAAGGGATTTATGGTAGAACATGATATATGAGAGAGAGAGGAGGATTTAGAAAATACAAAAGAAGTAGTAGCTGAGTTTGGAAGAAGGATGAATACAGAAGTAAGACAATAGGAGAAGTTAGATATAGCTGAAGAAAGAGACTTTAGGAGAAGAAAGTTACCAGGGAAGTATATGGAAAAGATGTTATATAGGTGGGATGATAGGAAGTTTGAGGAGGAATATTTAAGGAAGTTGGAGATGAACTAGTGAGAATAGAAGTTAGTTTCTCTGAAGAAGAAACCTTGAAGAAAGGATAATGTTAAAGTTGAAGACAGTGGACTTGAAACTCTTTCTTACTTTTATTTTCTGTTCTTTTTATTTTAATTTTAGGGACTTAGGATTAGGTTTTAGCATGACATCACATATCACTATCACAACAATCATGTATCATGATAGAAAGTAATAAAAGGTTCTGAAAGAAATGATATCATACAGTATGTTATATATATAGTTATTTAGGGTAGGCTAATGATAGGGTAGCACAGACCACTAGTCTAGGGTATATAAGATAGATGATCCTGTACAGAGTTCTCTATTAAGTTCTCTTGTGTTAGCCAATACAAAGTTCCCTTTCTTTAACCCACTCTAAAGTCTTTGAATTATAACATATAGAGAAAAGCATATTATATCCAACTTTTATTAGCTGATGAATTAGATTGATGCAAGGACAAAGATAATGAAAGAGTAGAAACATACATCAAAAAGAAAGAGTAGCCTAAGATGAAGAAGTATTCCTATATAAACTCTACAATATATTGTCAAAAGCTAGGACCCCAGAACCTAGTATTATGTAAGAAGAGGTCAATAATCTTAAAAAGACCTTATGAACATTACAAGCTCCAACCAAAACAATGATATTCTTTCTTCTAGAATATTACAAGTCTATTTATCAAGAATAAGAAACAAATTATCAATATTGGAAAGAGATTGTGATGGAGTTTATTAAACAAAAGTATAATGCAGATATAAGTCATTGAGAGTTTCTTATTGAAATGTTTACAGGAGGTCTATTATATGAACCATTCTTTATTGTATTAAAATTATGAGAAACATTGGTTATTGAACCAACCAAGAAATTGATAGCAACTTATGTAGTAGGAGATTTAGCATTCTTGAATTGAAAAGTTCATAAGGACATAAATACTAAAGTAGAGATATTGTTACAATTGCACAATTAATAACCTTATGCTGGACATGTGTTGGAGTTGGTTTTATTCATTGACTCATTCTCTATTCTTTCTCAAATCTTTGTCTAAGTTGCAATCTAAGCCAAGTCTAAGGCTATAACACTTGTTATCTTATGGCATTCCAAGCCCAAAATACTGCCAATGCCTATTATCAAGAAAACTCTACTGTCTCCACTATTTAATCTTCTTAAGTGCTATTATTTAAGTAATTATTGTCCTGTATTCCTTGTTATTTCTTACAAATATTCTAGATATTTCTACTGGAGTTTCTGACTATTTGGTTACAATTCTCTAGTAATATCAGTGTTATTTCATCAGATTGGAATATAGTCTAGAATATATAGAATAGTTATTATTTTTAAGAGATTTTATTTTGTTCTCTTAAATATCTTCTAAAAATAAGTATTGTTTATATTGTAGTTAAGACAATATACTTAGATGTTGATATCTCCTGAAGTGCAAACTCTACTAGACTTTAGAGACTTTTCCCAATTATTCTAATAGCAGAATAGAATATTTTCATTTGAGATCTCAAAGCATCTTGGTCTAATATTTATAAATCATCTATTCAATGTCTTAATCTTTCTTCTTCTTTCTTACTTCTCAAATAATATCTACTTTAAGTGAGTATCTTCAGAATTCCATTAATACTGATAAAGCTCTGGAGCTTTTCCAGCATTATCTCAAAAAGGTAGCTAAGTGCTAGTATATTTCAGAAGTCTCAACCAACAATATTCTCACTAATTTTTAAGTCAATTTTGAGATTTGTAGAATTTAATATCTAACACTGCCTTTGTATTTGCAAGTATTGTTGAAGGTAGTTCACATTTGAGAGCAAAAGGTTGTGGAGTTATTAAGTGTGAAAACTTATCAAGTCTATGATGTTATAGTCTTTCCAGAACAACATTAGCTTTAGCTTATATATCACATTGTTTGTATGCTACTGGGTTGTAATTTGAAAGATTAGAATAGAGCATACAGAGAGAGTACTGATGAGAATAAGTATATTGACTTAATACTAAAGAGTAGTGTTAATAGTGTAAAAACTATAGTTGATTATTAGACTGGAGAAGTACAGAGTATCTACTAGTCCTTAAGTACACAAGAAAGTGTCTAATACATTTGGAAACTTAAGTGGTACAATTATTACATAGTTATACAGTTATCTACATTGAGTGAGATCAGTGTCTGAGCCTAGCTCCAAGCTAGATAAATATTTGATCAAGTTGATCTGTAGAGAAATACTAATTGAGAACAGGTTTTGGGATAGGAGTAATCTCTGCTGTAGAAGACCAAGTACTCACAGGGTTTTGACAGGAAATAATACTACTATGGAAGATAGATTATTTATGAAGGTAAACTTGATATATAACAAGTATACTTTCTTTTTCATTATCTTTGAAACCTTTTTTCCTACCAATACTCCTATATTCAAAAATTTCTCATGACTTTTCAGATCCAATATACTATCTTCTATGGAATTTGATAGAGACTACTAAATAGATCATATCTTTTTTAGTATTATTATAACTTAGACTTAAGTATTAGAGTATAAGAGGAATCTTATATTAAGTTTACATAAGAGAACTTAATAGAATTTCTATAGTCTACTTTATATACTATTTGACATTGGTTTGTGTACATTGACTCTAACCTATTCTAAAGTATGACTAAGTTCTTCTAGTATGTTCTATGATGTTCTATCTATTATATCACTATGTGACTTTAGCTATGACCTATTTGTGATATAATGTTATGCTAAGTCACACTTTTGTGACTTGTGACTTCTTGTTATATTCTCTTAGCTAAGTCTAAATAAAGAAAGAGAAACTATATAAAAGACAAACTCTAGTATTACTCTCTTTTTAAGATTTTTCTCTAAAGAAACAAACTTTCATCTTTATCAATTTTTTTTCAGATTCCTTAAGTATTCTGCTTTAAACTTCCTACTATATCTAATCTCTCCTATTTTCTAATCTCAGCACTCATTCTTCTCTTAAACTCTGTTACTGCTTTTTTTGCATTTTCCAAATCTATCTCTTTCTTCTAAGTGTTATATTCCACTGTAAGTTTTTTCTAACAAACTAGGTATTTTATATATTTTTGCACCATCCTCTTGTTAAGGATTCTTTTCACTTCCTATTTATCTTCTCTATATATCTTTATTAGCTTTGACTTTTCTATTCTCTGTTATTTTACTAGTTTTCATATTAGACTACTCTACTTATATTTACAACTAAATAAATCTTAATTGATATTGGCAATCTCAATTGTATCAGTTGATAATAATTCTTTTATGGTATAAGATTCTACAAATCTCTTTGTTAACTTTCTTGCTGGTTGCTCTCTAAACATCAGGTTTTTTGTACTTAACAATACTTTCTCTCATTTCTTTTTTTGATTCAACAATTTATTACATAGTGCTTGATTGCAGTCTGTGTAGTAGACTATCTACTACAAGTAGCCTACAATTTTTGTCTTAGAAGATAGAGATTCTCTTTATAGATAGAAAGATATGATTAGTGATAACAGAACTCAAAGAGAAATCTAGATAAAGATTGCTCATAACCAATCTACAAATTATGTATTTAACTTCAGAAAGACTTATTATACTAAGAATATAAAATGAAGAGAAACTAAGAAAGATAAGACTAAGAAGTTATCTACAGAAATAGAAAAGCAAACTAATTAAGTACTCATAGAGGCTCAAAGGGAGGAGAGGTTGTTCTTGAGAAGAGAAGGCAAAAGCATTTGAATACTTCTTCAAGAAGTTAATAAAGTTCTCAATTCTTATTCAGAACTTAAGATTAGGGTTTAGTATAATATTACAACTATCATATATCATGACAATGGCATGGCATCTGTTATAAGAATGTTACATATGTCATAGTCACATAATACAAAGAAAGTTGCAGAAAATTTTGGAATAGATAATATCATATAGCATGGCAACTGCATGTTGGCTTTATAGAAGATATATGGACTTTAGGATAGGTTAGTTGTAGTATGTGCACAGGATACAGTCAGTAGTATATAAGGTAGACTAGTGTGTAACAAGAATTTCATCAAGTTTTCATATATAAACCTTATATAAGGTTCCTCTTTTAACTAATTACTGAGTCTTAAGTTATGACACTATGAGCAAACCTAGAGCAGTTTGCAAAGATATGTCCATCTAGAAATAGCTACATAAATACTAGATATGCTTTATAGAGAAAAAGCACTATTTGCACTCTACAATAGAAATATAGTTAATATCACAAACTTTATTCAGCTTGTATTTCTACAACTAGAGAACTGATTTTCACAAACTAAGTTGCACTGGAAAGCCCTAAATAAGGGCTATCTACACATATATGAGATGTACAAAAGCAACAATAAATAACTGAGATATCAGACTATCAGTAACTGTAAAAGTTTTATGGGCTATTATCTTATAAATAGCTAGACAGATTCACATGATTGAACTTGTGTTAGAAAGTACTCATAAAACTATTTCTGATGATCTATAGTATATGTTATAGTACACTTGGACACTAATATTTTCTTTTCTTTTTATCTATTTTTTTTGATTTAATATTTATTTTATTTTATTTTAATTTTCTTTGATGATGAAGAGGCATATAACTAAAAGTCACATGACACATGATATGAGGTTATAAGCCTAGACTTTAGGAGAAGAGGCTAGAAAGATAACATTAAGGTGTATATCTACAGCATATTTACTTCATAGTATATACATAGTGTACATATAGCTGATACATGGATATTAGAGTAGGGCTATTTATTATTAGCATGGACTATGAGTACTTTGTATAAATAGTATAGAAATACATCAAAGACTTCTTGTTGAGTTCTTTTGTGATTCTCACTTGATATTTACCTTGAGATTTATTGTTTGTGTTGCTATTGGTCTTTAGACTAGTAGTTGCCACAACAGTATATCCCATAATAATAAGTATTTATAGAGATACAAGTATATTAATATAGTAACATAATTAATTACTTTCTCAAATTAGCCTGACATCTGCTATAACAGATGATAGTCCCTATCAGATACAATTTTTGATCATGTGATGGAAATAGTTTGTACACAGACCATCACTCTTTTATATATATATCTTTGTATCTAAGAATTAGACCTCAGACTCAACAACATCAATTATTATCTATATTGATATTTATTATCATTGTCATCATTATTGAACTTCTGAGTCACTTCTAAACTTCTGAGAGTACATCTAAGATTCAGATATCATAAACAAGTAAGTAGCTCATTTTGTGATAGTTAGGAATAACTCTAGTCATTCTGACATATAATATGATTGACTAGTCAAAGTAAGTGAGCTAACTATGATTCTTGGAGTAGCTAGGCTAAAAGTGTTTGCAAATATTATCTTCAAAAGTTAGAAAATTGCATTCTTGGACTGTGAGACAATTAAAAGAGGTTTTTTGAGCATTTAGATCTAAAGTAACACTCTTAGAGTGAAGAGTATCAATAGATATTGCTAAATAAAGTCTAATAGCAACTCTAGTATTAGTTACATTATTATGGACTATTTGGTAAAGAAACCATTCAGCCTTGCTTAAATAATCCCACAATTTGATTTTATAGCCAAGGCTATCATAAAAGAATAATCTAAGTATAGAACAGACAGCTGAAGAGTGGGCTTATCTAGAGTGTACTAAGAAGTCTATTATTTTCCTAACAGAGCATAGAGAGTCAGTGATGAGAATTATGTATTCAATATACATATTGGTAGCCTTGGAGACTACTAGTTTGATAGCAAACAGCTTAGCATCAGAAGCAGTTGTTCTATCAGCTGGAGTCTTGAAAGACAATACCTAGTAGCCTAGTCTCCAGAAATGTGTAGCAGAGACAGCCTATATGTTTCTAGAAAGTATAGCACTTATATCAGTGATGATAACAAGAGTAGAGAGAGAAGAGGCTGCTTTATGACAAAGATGGTCCAAAGACTCCAGATGAGCTATACAATTATTAAAACTTGAATAATTGTAAGAATAGAAGAAGATGTAATTAGAAAAGCTATTTAGCAGTCTATAACCTAGTATAGTCTCAGTATCAAAGAGATTGAAGTATTTAGTAAAATAAGAAGTAATGCTTTAGTATTCAGGAAGGAACTCTTCAAACATGCATACTGGGCATCATTCAAGAGGGCAAGCACTTTTTGAATTTCTAGTACTAAGTAAAGATATCAGTATATACTATAAAGAAAGAGTAGCAATTCTAAGACAAGACTTCTGAATTAGCTTCTTTAGATGAAGTTGAATCAGAATAAGACCTACCAGAGCTTCAATTTCACTAGTAGGTAAAGTGTTCCAAAGAGTAGCCTTGTATTGCATAGCTATTAAAAGTGATATCTGAGTCTTGGTATATACTCTATTATAGCAATAGAAATAACATAAGAGCAATACAGAAGCTGTTTCTGAAGTGGTAATAGACTTCTTAAGCATTTTAATAGTAGACAGTGCTTTGGTAGAGTAGTAAAAAATGTGTTTCTTGAATAACAGATGCTGATCAAAGTAAAAGCCCAAGTATTTCTAGTATGTCTTAGGCTTGAAAATAGGAGTACCAATTACTAAGAGGTCCAACTCTAGGTTAAAGTTATTATGTACTCCAGAAAAATAAAAGATCTTTGACTTGTCATGTTTTATGACTAAGCCAAACAACAACATCAAGTCAGTAACTACTTTATAGTTACTATAAAGCTTTGATAGGGTTATATTATATGTTTTCCTTTAAGAGATTAGAAGACTATTGTCAACAAGTAAGAGAATAAAAGTATTTAAGTTAAGAACTTGAGCTCTAATGCAAATAAGAGGTACAATATGGAGTGCTGAAAGAATAGAAGAGAGTGCAGAATCATGCCCACATCTACATCTACATCAAATATACCAGAAAAAAATGAGTTCCAGGAATACCAAGTTAATTTACCTACAAGATAGTTGAAAAATAAATCCACAATATAGTCTAGGAATCCAAAGTGTCTAAGAGTCAAAGTAAGCATACTGTAGTTCAAAAAGGGAAAGAATTGTACAATATCAAATACTAATTTTGGATTTCTTAGCCTAATTAGCTTAAACTAAGTACATTAGAAACATACTAGCATCTTCATCCAAGCTAGTTAGAATAAAGAACATTGTGCTTAATAGCAACAAACTAGAGTTACCTAGCAATTATCTTCTTAATAAGCTTGCCAAGTATGTTAAGCAGAACAATAGGCCTAAATGACTTGGGAGTATCATAAGTAAGTTTATCTAGCTTGGGTACAATGACAAAAACTGACTTCTTGAAGTGTTTAGACCAGTGTCACAGTAATAGATAGGTATATATTAGCCAAGAAAAGTATTATAATTCAAACCTCAAAGTATTAAGATAAGAAAGGAACCTTATATTAGGTTAACACAAGAGAACTCAATATAGTTTCAAGTATAAACTGTCTATCTTATATTTACTAGCTAGTTGGTCTGTGCAAGACCTTATCTAACCTACCCTAAAGGCCATGTGATAAATACATTGTATGATGTTATTGTTTTAGAATCATTTATATTCTTCTGTGTAATACATGATCATATAATTTGTGACTATATCATGCTAACCTCTAACCCTAAGTTTAAAAAATAAAATAAATGGAAAATAAAAAGAAAATGAGAAATGAAATGAAAATAAATAAAGTCTGTTGTCTTCAACTTTGACATTACCCTTTTTTTAAGGTTTCTTTTCTGGAGAAACTGACTTCTATTTTTGCCAGTTTCTTTCCAACTTCCTCAAATATTCTTCTTCAAACATTCTATTATCCTACTTATACAACATCTTCACTGTATATTTTTCTGGAACTTTCCTCTCTTAAAGTCTTGTTTTTCTACTAAATCTAACTCCTTTTCTTTCTCCTATGTATTACTTTCTACTGTAAACTTCTTTTATAATACCAAATATTTCACTACTTCTCTTATTTTTTATTAATTTAAAATATTCTCCATCTCCACCAGTTTTACTTCTTTCACTTTTTGTCTCTCCACTTGTTCTCTATATTTTACTATTTGACTAACATTTACAACTAGATAAATTCTCATTGAAGTTGGTAATTATAATTTGATGACATTGGTAGAAACTGCCTTATCAATGATATATGATTGGTTCACTAACTTTCTTGCTGGTCTTTTTTTGAACACTAAGTCTTTCATACTCAACATTATCTTATTGTCTTTTTCCATTCTTTAGCTTCATTGCCTTTTCTACTTTTCTCTTTCTCCTAATATCTGCTCTTATTTTCAATTATTTATCATAGTTTGTCATAAACAGAGATATATTAGTTGCTGAGTATATCTTATTGTTAACTGCAAACTCTGTTGTTACTAACTATTTTAACCAATTCTTTTGCCTATAATTGTTATAAGATGAGAGTGTGGACAGACTTTGGTAGGGACAGAGATAGGACAGTAGTAATTATTAGTCTACAACGGATGGAGAGCACGTGACCTGGAAGTCATGTGATAGAGTCTAAAACGGTCTGGAAGGACTAAAGGTCTAGAAGGATCGAGAAGAATCTAGAAGGAGTTAGGGTTAGGAGTGACGTCAAGGGACATGGGTTCCTCATGGTGTACACATGGTGTGCACATGTACAGCGGAGATTAAAGGAATGACGTCAGGACACATGTAGGAAGCATGG
>Ga0157367_1000103_pt1 | contig 41839 bp, 34 predicted proteins | sample AttbisABBM2_FD_113142 | JGI IMG/M metagenome (GOLD analysis project Ga0157367, IMG submission 113142) | Fungus gardens microbial communities from leaf cutter ant in Botucatu, State of São Paulo, Brazil - Atta bisphaerica ABBM2 | ecosystem: Host-associated > Fungi > Mycelium > Unclassified ... | reverse complement strand
TTCTATACGCAGCAGGGCAACTGGGACATGGTCGGCATCAACTGGCCGGTGTTCTTCATTCGCGACGGCATCAAGTTCCCCGACTTCGTGCACGCGAACAAACCGAGCGCCGTGACCGGCGTGCAGGACCCGAACCTCGCGTTCGACTTCTTCGCGCACGCGCCCGAAGCGACCAGCATGCTGACCCGGCTGTACACGACCGAAGGCATGCCCGATTCGTACCGGCACATGGACGGCTTCGGCGTGCACGCGTTCAAGTTCGTCAACGCCGACGGCAAGTTCACGTACGTGAAGTTCCACTGGAAGAGCCAGCAAGGCATGCAGGGGCTTCGTCCGAAGGACATTCCGGGCTCGATCGGCGCGGACTGGAACCTGATGACGAACGACCTGTATGGCGCACTGAAGGCCGGCAACGCGCCGAAGTGGGATCTGTATATCCAGGTGCTGAAGCCGTCCGAGCTCGACGCGTTCGACTTCAACCCGCTCGACGACACGAAGGTGTGGACCGGCGTGCCTGAACGCAAGGTCGGCACGATGACGCTGAACCGCGTGCCGGACAACTTCTTCGAGTCGACCGAGGAATCGGCATTCGCACCGTCGCGGATGGTGCCCGGCATCGAGCCGTCGGAAGACCGCATGCTGCAGGGCCGGATGTTCTCGTACGCCGACACGCAGATGTATCGCCTCGGCGCGAACTTCAACCAGTTGCCGGTCAACCGCCCGCGCGTGCCCGTCACGAACAACAACCAGGATGGCGCGATGAATTTCGGCGAGCGCAAGGGCGAAGTGAACTACGAGCCCTCGACGCTGAACGAACTCGCGCAGAACCCGCGCTACAAGTCGGCGCAGACGCCGCTGGCCGGCACGACGCAACAGGCCGCGATCCGCAAGACGCTGAACTTCCGGCAGGCGGGCGAGTACTACCGCGCGCTGTCCGCGCAGGAGCGGCAGGATCTGCTGACCGCGCTGTCGGGCGACCTGAACCAGGTGAAGAACGACGCGAACAAGTACGCGATGCTGTCGTACTTCTACAAGGCCGATGCGGACTACGGCACGCGCCTCGCGCGCGCGACGCACGCCGACCCCGCCCGCGTGAAGTCGCTCGCCGACAAGCTCGTCGAGAACTGATCGACACGCCCGTGCGAAGGCTGCGATGCGGCCTTCGCACACCACCACGCATGGATGCGCCGCGCGGCAACGCGCGGCGCACAGCGCTGATGAACCATCGATTCCGAACCGCCCTCTTCCGCCTGCTCGTGCTCGCGAGCGCGGCATTCCTGGCCGCATGCGCGCACACCGCGCCGCCCGCGGCCATCCCGCACGACGTCGCGCAAGCCGACCCGCGCCGCTACGACGACGCGTGGTTCGACGCCGCGCGCCTGGGCCGCATCGACATCCTGCAGGCGCTCGTCGACGCGCGTTATCCGATCGACGCGCAGACCTCGGCAGGCTATACCGCCGTGATCCTCGCCACGTATCGCGACCAGCCTCAAGCGCTCGACTACCTGCTGCGCGCCGGCGCGAACCCGTGCCTCGGCGACCGGCACGGCAACACCGCGTTGATGGGTGCATTGTTCAAGGGAGAAAGCGCAATCGCGAAGCGGCTGATCGATACGCACTGCCCGATCGACCAGACCAACAATGCGGGCCAGACGGCCTTGGCGTTCGCGGCGCTGTTCGGCCGGCTCGACATGCTGCCGGCGCTCGTCGCGCACGGCGCGAATCCGGATCACGTCGATGCGCTCGGCCGCACCGCGCTGCAGAACGCGATCCTGCAAGGCAACGATGCGGCGGTCGCCGCGCTCGAGAAAGTCGGCGCGACGCCGAACGCCGACGTGACGTTGAAGATGCGGTAGTGACGGCCGCGCACCGGTTCCGACGATTCAGGCGCTTCAGGCGATCAGGTCGCGCATCAACTGCATCAACTGCTCGCGCAGCCACTGGTTGGCGTGGTCGCGATCCGCGCTGCGGTGCCAGTAGCAGCAGTATTCGAGATCCGGCAATTCGAACGGCAGTTCGAGCACGCGCGCCGGGTAGCTGCGCAGCAGCCTGAGCGGCGCGGTCAGCGCGAGATCGCCGCGCATCGCGATCAGCGGCGCGACCATGTAGTGCTGCACCCGCATCTGGATGTTGCGGCGCTGCCCGAGGCGCGCGAGCTCCGCATCGACGTGGCCGCTGCCCTTGCGGCGGCTCGATACGTGGATATGCCCCATCGCGAGATAGTCGTCCAGCGTCAGCACGTCGCCCTTGAAAGGATGATCGCGGCGGATCATGCACGCATAGCGGTCGCGCACGAGCAGCGCCTGCTGCAGGTTCGGATCGCCGATCAGCGCCGAATCGATCGCGATGTCGACGGAGCCGTTCGCGAGCGCGGTCGGCAGCTCGCGGCGGTCCATGTAGTAGCTGCGCACCTGCATGCGGGGCGCATGCTGCTGCAGCAGTTCGCCGAGCGCCGGCATCAGCAGCGCCTCGGTCAGGTCGCTCATGCTCAGCCGGAACACGCGCTCGGACGACGCGGGATCGAACACGTCCCCTTCGTGTGCGCTGGCATCGAGCAGTTGCAACGCCTCGCGCACCCGGCCGACGATGTTCTCCGCCATCGGCGTCGGCACCATTCCCGCCGGCGTGCTCACGAACAGCGGATCGTTCAGCGTCTTGCGCAGCCGCGCGAGCGCGTTGCTGACGGCCGGCTGCGTGATGCTCAGCAGCTCTGCCGCGCGCGTCAGGTTGCGCTTGTTGTAGATCGCCTCGAATACGACGAACAGATTCAGATCAATCTTCGATAAGCGCATTGCCGGTCTCCTTGCCGGCATCTTAAGGCGCGCGCCGCCCGCATGTCCACGGCGGACGGGGGCGGCGCGTTCAGGCACGCCCCGGCGTTACGCGCCGCGCGTGACCGGCATCTCGGCCACGTCGGCCAGCCGGTGCAGGTGCTTCGCGAGCTCGAGCTTGGCGATCGCCGCGCGGTGCACTTCGTCCGGGCCGTCGGCAAAGCGCAGCGTGCGCTGGTGCGCATACGCCTGCGCCAGCGGGAAGTCGCTCGACACGCCGGCGCCGCCGTGCGCCTGGATCGCCCAGTCGATGATCTGGCACGCGATGTTAGGCGCGACCACCTTGATCATCGCGATCTCGGCCTTCGCGACCTTGTTGCCGACGGTGTCCATCATGTACGCGGCTTTCAGCGTCAGCAGGCGGGCCTGCTCGATCATGCAGCGCGCTTCGGCGATGCGCTCGTGCCACACGCTGTGCTGCGCGAGCGGCTTGCCGAATGCGACGCGCGAGCTCAGGCGCCGGCACATCAGTTCCAGCGCGCGCTCGGCGATGCCGATGCTGCGCATGCAGTGGTGGATGCGGCCCGGCCCGAGACGGCCCTGCGCGATCTCGAAGCCCCGGCCCTCGCCGAGCAGGATGTTCGACACGGGCACGCGCACGTCCTTCAGGTCGATTTCCATGTGGCCGTGCGGCGCATCGTCGTAACCGAACACCGGCAGGTGGCGCAGCACGGTGATGCCCGGCGTGTCGGCCGGCACCACGATCATCGATTGCTGCTCGTGGCGGCCCGCGTCCGGGTCGGTCTTGCCCATCACGATGTACACCGCGCAGCGCGGGTCGCCGGCGCCCGACGACCACCACTTGCGGCCGTTGATCACGTACTCGTCGCCCTGGCGCTCGATGCGGCATTCGATATTAGTCGCATCCGACGACGCCACGGCCGGCTCGGTCATCAGGAATGCAGAGCGGATCTCGCCGCGCAGCAGCGGCTCGAGCCAGCGATCCTTCAGCGCCTCGGACGCATAGCGTTCGAGCGTCTCCATGTTGCCGGTGTCCGGCGCGGAGCAATTGAACACTTCTGCGGCCCAGGACACGCGGCCCATGATCTCGCAAAGTGGCGCGTATTCGAGGTTCGACAGGCCTTCCGGCGCGCGCGACGAACGCGGCAGGAACAGGTTCCACAGGCCCGCTTCGCGCGCCAGCGGCTTCAGTTCCTCGATCACCCTGGTCGGCACCCACGCATTGCCCGCGCGGCGATTCGCCTCCACCTCCGCCTCGAAGCGGTGCTCGTTCGGGTAGATGTGGCGATCGAAGAAGGCCAGCAGGCGGGCCTGCATTTCCTTGACTTTGGGCGAGTATTCGAAGTTCATGTGGATCTTCCTTGAATGGGATGCAACAGCGGTTGACCGGGCTGCCGGCCGCCGGCGTGCGGGATCAGATCGTCAGGCCGCCGTCGACGACGATGCATTCGCCGTTCGTGTAGCTCGACGCGTCCGACACGAGATACAGCACCGTGCCGGCCATTTCGCGCGGCTCCGCGTGACGGCGCAGCGGGATCTTCGCCTTCCAGCTCGCGTAGATTTCCTCGTCGTCGAACAGCGCGCCCGCGAACTTGGTCTTCGTGAGGCCCGGCAGCAGCGCGTTCACGCGAATGCCGAGCGGCCCGCATTCCTTCGCGAACGCGCGCGTCATGTTGACGACCGCGGCCTTCGTGATCGAGTAGATGCCCTGCCGGTCGCCCGGCTGCAGCGCGTTCACCGACGCCGTGTTGACGATCGCGCCGCCGCCGTGCTCCCGCATCAGCCTGCCGGCCTCGACCGACATGAAGAAATAGCCGCGGATGTTCACTTCGACCGTCTTGTCGTACGCCTGCAGATCGGTATCGAGGATATGGCCGAAATACGGATTCGCGGCCGCGTTGTTGACGAGGATGTCGAGGCGCCCGTGCTTGCCGCGGATGTGCTCGAACGCGGCCGCGATGTCCTCCATGCGCCCGACGTGGCATGCGAGCGCCTCGGCCTTGCCGCCCGCCGCGACGATCTCGTCGGCCACCGCCTGGCAGTCGCCGATCTTGCGGCTCGACACGATCACGTGCGCGCCCTGCTCCGCGAGCAGCTTCGCGATTTCCTCGCCGATGCCGCGGCTCGCGCCGGTCACCAGCGCAATCTTGCCCGTCAGGTCAAACAGATTCGTTGCCATGCTTCGCTCCTCCATTGAATGTTGTCGGCATGTGCTGCCGCGCGTGTTCAGCGGTGCGCGTCGATCACGCGCACGGCTTCCTCGGCGAGCGGGCCCGCCATGTTGCCGACGCGCAGCGCCGCCGTGTTCGATGCATTGCCCTGCAGCGCGCGCGCCTTCACGCCCTGCGCGATCGCGGCGAGCCGGAAGAAGCTGAACGCGAGATAGAAGTGCCAGTCGCGGATCGGTTCGATCCCGCGCAGCTCGCAATAGCGCGCGACGATCTGCGCTTCGTCCGGCACGCCGAGCGCCGCGCGATCCTGGCCGGCGAGCCCCGGCACGTGGCCGTCGGACGGCAGGCGCAGGCACATGCAGTAGTACGCGAGATCGGCGAGCGGGTTGCCGAGCGTCGACAGCTCCCAGTCGAGCACGGCCTTCACGCGGAAGCTGTCGCGCTCGAACATCAGGTTGTCGATCCGGAAATCGCCATGCACGAGCGACGGCCGGCCCGTATCGGGCGGGCACGCTTTCGGCAGCCAGTCGATCAGCGTTTCCATCGCGTCGAGCCGCTCGGTTTCGGCCGCGCGGTACTGCTTCGTCCACACGCCGATCTGCCGCTCGAAATAGTTGCCGGGCCGGCCGAAATCGCCGAGACCCACCGCGTCGACGTCGACGTCGTGCAGCGCGGCCATCGTCTGCAGCACCGCGTCGTGGCACACCGCGCGGTCCGGCTTCGGCAGCTCCGTCAATGCCGGATTCCAGAAGATCCGCCCGTCCTCGAAGCTCATCACGTAGAACATGCTGCCGATCACGTCGCGGTCCTCGCACAGGTGGTACGGGCGCGCGACCGGCACCGCGCTGCCCGACAGCGCGGTCAGCACGCGGAACTCGCGATCGACCGCGTGCGCGGACTTCAGCAGTTCGCCCGGCGGCTGCCGGCGCAGCACGTAGCGGCCGCTCTTCGCGTTCAGCAGGAAGGTCGGGTTCGACTGGCCGCCGGCGAATTTCTCCGCGTCGACCGGCCCTTCGAAACCGGGGATGTGCTGTTCCAGATACTGGGTCAGCCTGGCGATATCGAGTTGCTGGGGGGTGTTCGTCATCGTCGCGATCGGTCGTGGGTCAGCCGTAGGTTCGGTATGCGCGCCGTTCCGGATCCTCGAGATGCGGGATGCCGTTGAACGACGCCAGATGGAACGCGTCGGCGTTGAAGAAATACTGCGAAATGCTGCTGTTGCGGATCTGCAGGTTCAGCGCGATCGCGCTCGATGCCGGCGCCGCCAGCACCTGTTGCGTGGTGACCGCGATCGGGCCGCCCGAGCTCACCACCAGCACGCGCTGCGCGTCGCCTTGCCGAAGCGCGGCGCGCGCGTCGGCGACGCGCTGCTGGAACTGCGCCCAGGTCTCGGGCACCGCGCCGCTCAGCCGGTCCTCCGACCACAGCTGCAGCACCTGCCGCAGCGCGCGGAAATGTTCCTTCATCGTGCCGGCCGCGAGCCGCGCAATCTCCGGAAATTCGTCGGCGGCCGCGGCAAAGAGCCCGCGGAAGTCGTATTCGTTCAGGCCCGGGTGCCGGTCGTAGCGCACGTCGTCGCGGCCCATGCCGCGCAGGATCGCGTCGACCGTCTGCGCATGCCGGTGCTGCGTGCCGCACGTCACGCGGTCGAACGCGATGCCCTGCCGCGCGAAGTATTCGCCGAGCCAGACGCCCTGCTGCTCGCCGCGCTCGGAGAGGCGGTCGTAGTCGTCGGTGCCGAACGACGCCTGCCCGTGCCGTACCAGATAGAGTTCAGCCATCGCATGCTCGCGGAATCAGATTGATCCAGCATAGCGAGCGCGCAGCCATTTTTGAAATTTATTTGATGAATCGGATGGTATTCATTTTGTGAATTCCTGGCTGCCCGGTCGAACGAATGCCGGGCGGAACCCGCCGAGCAGGCACGACTTGCGACAACGGGGCATAACCGCTCGCGTTGGCCGCAAAGGTATCGACAGCAGCGAGCGACCGGGGCGTCATTGCCGCAATCAATACAAATTCATTATGTTTTTCCTGATCAAACAAAATCAAAACGCCAGATGCGTCTTGATTATCGCCAAACACCCATACCCCGAATTAATTTGATCCAATCAAACTTAATCCACTTTAATTGACAGCCCTGTCATAGTTACCAGTTAAACCAAATATATTAAGACCGTATCGTACCGACATGCACCCGCCATTAGATCACGCACGCACGAGATACGAGAAAAACAATGGATTGAAAGTCAAACCCATAGACAACGGGCTAAGCTGCATTATTTTCAATCGGGACGCAAGAACACTGCACCAGCTCAACACTGCCGCATGGTTTATTCTCGAAATTTGCAATCAACGCTCGCCCGACGAAATCGAAAAGCTCGCGCACGATACGGGCCTCACGCTTCAAGCGCATGAAATCCTGGATTGCTTATGCGCATTGAAGAAAATCGGCGCAATTTCCATTGCACCATAACCCTTCGAAGGATGATCAAACATGCAAAACCAGGACGTATTGACGAAGCTGAAGGAAGCACTCCAACAAGAGGACACCAGCGTAACGCCGTCGATCAAGCTGATCGGGCCGGAAATCGTTCTCCAAACACAATACGCGAACGTGAATGTCGAGAGACCGAGCCTTTCGGGTAAATCCGGCGCTTAAGCAGCAGGCTCAAGGAAGGGGTCCACACCCCTTCCCCAATTCAACGCGGGATATCCGATCATGCAGTCTGGCTTCACTCAATCCATCGCATTCGCGCGTGGCCGCGCGCTCGCCAGTGGCCCCGTCGTCTTGCTGATCAATCCGCCGTTGTGGAGTGCGCATGCCCCGTATCTCGCAATACCGTTGCTTGCCGGTGTGCTGAGAGAGAAAGGAAAACCGGTCAGGTGTCTCGATCTCAATATCGAATTTCTCGATCTGGTCGTGTCTGCACGCGGACTCTCGGAAATCGGCAAGCTGCTGGAGCGTCGGACGGCAAAGGACATAATCGAGCGTCAAGCGATCGAACAGGCAAAAGTCGTCTGCGCATCCGCCATCGCCAGAGTCGATTCAGCCCGCGCCATTCTGCGCAGCTTCGATTCCCTGACGAACCATCATGAATTCAATCAAGCGAAAATCACGATGAGAGATGCCTTGCGAGTGATTTCCGCGTCTTTCGACGGGTTGCGCTTTGATCTCACCACCGAAGATTTCGACTACCTGGCACCGTCGTCGGCGGCAATCAGGCGTGCCGCAACCAACCCCCTTTCCCTGTACCGCTGGGCGTTCGAAAAAATCATCCCGGACGCCATTGCCGATCCGGACATCGGCCTGGTCGGAATTTCCATCTCGGCGGAAACCCAGCTGACGCCGGCGGTGACCGCGGCGACATTGATCAAGGCATTGCGCCCGAATCTAAAAATTGTCGTCGGCGGAAACTATACGACTCGCATGATGAGTGCCTGGAGCGGCGAACTACATCCGTTCCACGACATTTTCGACTACTGCATCCTGTATGAAGGCGAAGAGGCGCTGCCCGCGCTTTACGAGCGTCTTTTCGAACGGAGGCTGGGCCCCATTCCGGGTTTGTCAGAGGTCATCGCCGGGAATACTGTCCATACGCCCCCCGTGAAGACGGCGCTGAAGCATGCGGCAAAACCGGCCTTCGACTTGATTCCTCTCGAAAAATATTTTTCGCCGGGCCCGGTGCTGCCTGTCTTTTCATCGCGAGGTTGTGCATGGAAGTGTGCATTCTGTTCGATCCCCTATGCGAGCGGCAGCTTTCGTCGGCGAACGGCCGGCGAGGTGGCTGCGGAAATCGCCGAGCTGGCCCGCCTGCATGGCTCGCGGTACTTCATGTTCGTCGACGAGATCATGACGATCCGTTCGCTCGCGGATGTCAGCCGGGAACTGATTGCGATCGGCAGTCCGATCAAGTGGTATGCGGAAACGAGATTCAGCCAGCAATGGACGCAGGATATTGCCGACGAACTTTATCGCGCTGGCTGTCGTCGCCTGAATTTCGGGTTGGAGTCGTATAACCAGCGGATCCTCGATTTGATGGAAAAGGAAGTGCAGGTCGAGTACATCGAAGACAACCTAGAAATCTGCCTGAAGGCGGGCATTGCGGTGCATCTCTTCGCCATCCTGGGGTTTCCGGGTGAAACACTGGAAGAAGCCGCCAGAACGGTCGCGTTTTGCGAACGTGTGGTCGAGCGGTCACGCACGGTCTATGGCAACGCGTATTCCTCGTGGGGCGCCAGCCGGTTTACGGTCGACGTCCATTCCCCCGTCGGAAAAGATCCGGAGCGCTTCGGCGTTCGACTTGTCGAGCCGCCGGAAAATCACGACCTGTCGCTCAGTCGCGAGATCGACTACGTTCATTCCGGAGGAAGCATATTTGAGCAGGTCGGGGCCGACATGAATCCGCGGGCTCGAAACATGAGCTTCATTTCGCAAGTGTCGCGTTTTCATCGGTCGTTATCGACGGCAAGCGAAGAAGAAGCATTTCTCAGAACCTGTCTCGGGACAGGATTACCCGGCGTGGCGCGGCGTAGCCTATCCGTATGGGAGCGTCTGCCGGAAAGAGACATTGCCCTGTCTCCGGAAGTCACGATCTGTCATACGCAGCGATCCGTGCTGAACGCTTCCGTTCACGCTCATACGGTGATCTACGATCCGCGGACGGGGTACCTGATCGAACTTCCGATTCCGGACCTGAATCTGGATCCGCTGAGAATCAAACAAAGTCATGAAAGCGTCGTGCAATGCCTGGCGCCGCACATCGGCGGGCAGGCAGATGAGACGGTTGCCGCACTTTGCCGCTTCGGGATGTTCGACTTGTCCGAGCCATTGGCAGCAGTTGACTTCGACTCACCGAATTTCTCGGTCATCGTCGCGGAGGCGCATGTTCATACACAGCCGTCCGGCCCTGGAAATCGGGTGCTTGTCAGCGGCATCACCGGTGTTGCCTCAGAGCTCGACGGCCCTGGATTGTTGCTGTGGGAGGCAATCGCCAGCCCGGACGGGCTGACGGCCGGGCACTTGAAAAGCCTGATGGACATCGCCGTGGACAAGGCGAGATTCACTGGCGACGTTCGGACCTTGCTCGAATGCGGCCTTGCCTTCGCACGAGAAGACAGAACACGCGTCGCCGCGGACGCAGAGAGGCTCATTGCCGCGGCAGGCTGACAAACCGGATCACACCTTCTACAGGACATTGCACTCGTGGCTGAATCCCATTCCGTCAGCGTCGATCGCCTGCTTTCCGGCGGCTACTTTGGCGATACAAGACACGTATTGGCGTCGTGCGTCGATCGAGCGGCGGCCTATCTCGACTTTGCCGACGACGATGCGTCAATCGATCCGTTGCGCGAAATGCTGAGTTCGTCGAGCGAGACAGGCTCGTGGCAAATCGTTTTGCATCCCATTGCGCGATATGCTGTCCGACGCGCAATGTGGCGGCTCGTGCACGGCGGGGAGGCAGAAACGACACCGGCAGTGCGGCTGCCGTCTGAAACATGGGCGCGGTCGGTGTCTGAAAACCATCCACGAGCACATGCGAGTATCGGCGAAATAGTCTGGTTGCACCCGAGCAACGCGCCGGAATGCGCAGCCGTAATGTCCCTGCTTTACGAGGCCGAGATTGCCCCACGTGGATTATCCGCTCGCGTGGCGCTGATCGACGGAACGCCGGCGACCGTCCGGGGTTGCCAGGACGGGCATGCGCTCCTGATGCGCCTGTTGCCGGAAACCGCTCAATCGTGCATCCAGCATGTGCGACTCATGTGCACCTATTCGGTAGACGGAAAGGCCAGCGCGTCGGAGGCGCCTCAACCTGCGTACTTCGATAGCGTGTCGACCCCGACGATTCCTGGAGCGATCTTCCTGTTCTCCGGCGCACTGGAGGAGCCCTGGCTGGCAGCCGAGTCGCTGTTGCACGAGGCTACGCATACCAAGCTGTTCGATCTTTACATGAGTCCGGGTTTGCTCGTGCGCGAGTACGACGCACGGAAGTCCGAGAGCGTGGTCAGTACGTGGAACAAGAATCTGAAATGGCGGCGAAATCATTGGCCCTTCGATCAGGGTTTGGGCGCCTACCACGTGTACATTCATCTGATCGCATTCTTCCTGGCCGCGCGTACCGATACGACTTCGGATCACCCACGCATTCGCGCGCATGTTACTGACAAGCTGGCGCAGGCTATCAGGCGAGCCGCGCTACTCGAGCCGCAATTGTCCGCACAGGCCGCCACCTGGTTGACCGACGAGGGTGCTGCATTCCTTGCCTGGTTGAGGGACTGTCGTGCTCAATTGACGGAAATGGCATCCGGGGACTGTCCACGAGAGAGGGAGCCGGGAATCCAATGAGCACGACACTGATTCGCACGCCCCTCCTTCGCGAGGAATTCTTCGTGATCGCGCGGCTGGCGGCGACGATGGCCACGACAAGAATGCTTTCATACGTGTCCGGGATCATAACGATGTCGATTCTCGGACATTACTCGACGGTCGGAATGGCAAGTCTCACGCTTGCCATGGCGATTCAACAGGTCATGGTGGTCGCGAGCTTCAGCGGGCTCGTGGGTACGGAGACGGAGGTGGCAAAACGTCACGGCGCGGGAGAGCACGAGCGAGCAACCGCCTTCGTCCTTTCGTCGATTCTGGTCGCGTTTGGAATGGGTTGCTTGATGTCTGCCCTGTCGGTCATCGTTTCGTGGGTGTTTGCGTCACGGCATGCAGCAGACGGGGTCGACGCCTTTTCGCCGCTGCAGACGATCGGCTACGGCATGCCGGCGTTTTGTATCTATCTATCGATTTCATTCTATTTCGAGGCGACCCAACGGCCCAGGTTCGTGTTGCTTCTCGCGATACTCGGTACGTCGGTCACCGCGCTCGCCACTTTCTGGCTCGTCCATGCCTCATCTGCCCTGGGAATCTCCAGTGAGTCGAGTGCCGCGCTGGCGCTGACGCTTTCACGCTACGTACTGGCGGCCGTGGCGCTGGCAATGGTTCTATGGATGAACCGCCGCGGTTTGTCCGCTGCGATGGGTCAGATCGGGACGTGCTTGCCGCACGACTGTCTTGCGCTGTTGAAGATTGGCGTTCCGGCGGGATTCGCTGACGCAATGACAACGGTCTCGGTATCGTCGATGACCTGGTTCGTCGGCAATCTCGGCGTCGTCGCACTGAACGCCTATCAGATTGCTTCCCAGTGGCTTGGCTTGCTGATGCTGATCGGCGCCGGCTGCGCGACGGCAGCAACGATCCGTGCGACGCAGGCGATGGGCGCGCTGGATCGAACGCGCGCCGTGAATGCTGCGAGCGCCGGCATCATGCTTCTCCTGATGCTGGACGCCATTGCGTGGATTGCCTATCTCGCCATACCCGGACTCTGGGCGCATATCTATGGCGCGTCGCCAGAGGTAACACGCTATGCGATTCCGAACCAAAAATGGGCAACGTTGATTTTTGCAATCGAATGCCCGCTCATACTGTTGATCGGCGTCGGGCGGGCTTACCGATTGACGGTCAGGTTGCCCGTCATCAAGGCGTGCTGCTTCATTCTGATTGCCTTGCCTGCGTGCGTCTGTGTCGTCCGATACTTTTCCGATCCGTTGCCTTATCTGCTGTCCGGTATCGTGCCAGCGGTATTGGTCGCGCTTTTGATCGTCGCATGGAACATGCGGCCGATATTTGATTCCGGGCACGCTGAAACGAAGCTGAATGCCTCTGAGACCAGGTAGTCGATTTCTCAATTTCACATGGGATAGTCATGCCGACGTTGATACTTTCCGCACAACTCGCCGCATTGGCAAACGGCCAACTGCAACTGGAACGAGATGAGCAAAGCATTGATGAAATCTGTCGCGGCCTGACTGCAGCGTATCCTGCCCTGACGGCAGCCATACTGGATGCGCACGGCCGGATATCGCCCTTCGTCGGCATGTTCGTCGACGGCGGCCAGATCGATCCTGCCGCGGATCGTCATATGGCGCTGCCGAGAACGGCGGTCGTTACGTTGATTTCCGCCGTCGCGGGAGGCTGACATGTGCGACATGCTCACGGTAGAGGAGCACAGCTTCTATTCCAGACAGATCGCCGTGCCCCAGATCGGCGAAACAGGACAATTGGCATTGAAGCGCGCCAGCGTGCTTGTAGTGGGCGCAGGTGGCCTGGGGTGTCCGATTCTGCTTTATCTCGCCGCTGCCGGCGTCGGGCGAATCGGCATCGCCGACGCCGATCTCGTCTCGCTGAGCAATCTGCACCGACAGGTCATCTATGGTGTCGCAGATTGCCGCGAAACCAAGGTCCGGACGGCGGCGGCCGCAATGCGTGCACGCAACCCGTTCGTCGAGGTCGTTGAGCATGCCGTTGCGATCGATGATGAAAACGTGTCGGACATGATTTCGGGCTATGACATCATCGTCGATGGAACGGACAATTTCACAACCAAGTTCCTGCTTAACGACGCATGTTGGTTCTTGTCAAAACCGTTGGTATACGGATCGATCCACCGCTTCGAAGGCCAGGTCGCCGTATTCAACCACGCCGGTGCGGATGCGACGGAGCGCGGTCCAAACTACCGGGACCTATTCCCGTCGCCGCCGCCGGCGGCCCTTGCGCCCGATTGCTCGACAGCGGGCGTGCTCGGCGTGCTGCCCGGCATTGTCGGCTGCCTGCAGGCAAACGAAGTGATCAAGTTGATTACAGGAATAGGCGAACCGCTTTCAGGGACATTGCTGCTTGTCGACGCATTGAGCGGCTCGACGAAAAGCATGAGATTGAAGAAGAATCCGAACAATCCGTTGAGCGGCACCTCTCCTTCCATTCGCAACGTACGGAGCGTGACGACATCGAGCAACGTACCGGACATGCCGATTCGGTCGATTTCTGCAAATACCTTGATCGAATGGCACGCGCAAGGCCGGCCGCTAGTACTTGTCGATGTCAGGGAACCGGATGAACGCAAGCGCGTGTCTCTCGGAGGGGTGCACTGGCCACTGAGCGAATCGGACATCGACGTTCCCGAGATCGATGCAACACGCATAGCCGTCATGTATTGCCAGTCCGGCGCAAGAAGCAAGCGCGCGGCAGAGAAACTGATCGCACGGGGATACGCAAGAGAACACCTCGTCAGCCTGGACGGCGGCGTTACGGCCTTTCTTGACGCCGGATACAGGCCGGACGCGCTGGATGACCCGATGGGCGGCGGGCAATGATTCGGTTGAACTCGAGTCTGAGAATGCGCTCGCTCGACGAGTCGCTGGCGCTGGTGCGCTCGGTTGCAGGCGAATACGGCATTACTCGTGTGACGAACACGACAGCCCTGGACCGGATCGGCATTCCTGTCTTTGCAAGCATCCGCCCCAATGCGGTGCCTGGTTCGCTCTGCGTGAGTGCCGGCAAAGGCCTGCTGCCGGCGGAAGCAGAGATGGGGGCATACATGGAAGCGATCGAACTCGCATCGTGCGAGTTCGGACGATCCGGCATCGGCTTCGCGCCGGTGACGGTTGAACGAATGCTTGATGGTTATGATGCACGGGTGACGATGGCCGATTTCGCCCCCCTTCTCGGGCGGCGATTCGACAGCAATGAACTCATCGCATGTACGCCTGGAGAAGAGGTGCTGTCCGGAGAGACGGTGCTGGTCCCGTCGGAACTCGTCTTCTCCCCGTTTGACGACAATCCTTTTGCTACGAAATTCGGCAGCAGTTCGGTGGGACTCGCATCAGGAAACAATCTGCTGGAAGCGTCGGTTCATGGTCTGGCGGAGTTGATCGAGCACGATATTGCGTCCTTTGGCTTCGTACGTGACGAATCCTGCCTGGTCAGGCTGGACTCTGCTCCAATGCCGATCAAGCAGCTGCGTCAGCTCTGCGAGGATGCCGGCTTTTCGTTGTATCTACGCCATACGCCGAATGCATTCGGCCTGCCCTATTTTCGCGCGACACTGTTCGACAACACGGATGACGCTCCGCTGGCCGTGTGCGCCGGGTACGGCTTACATCCCATTCGGTCGATTGCGGCGGTGCGCGCCATGACAGAGGCCGCGCAGTCACGCCTCACCGCCATTCACGGCGGCCGTGACGATCTGACCAAACGCCTCGAACATTGGCCTCAAAGCGCACGCAAACAGGAGATCGAGGCAATTTCCGCCCTGAGAGCCAAGGAATCCAACGCCGACAATGCCGTTGATTTTGCGAACATCGTGGATCATGAGCAGCATGTTACGTCGCTGGAAACGGCGTGGGACTATATGGTCGACGTGTTGCGGGAACGAAACCTGTCCCAAGTAGTGCGAATTTGCCTGAGCAAGGCGTCGGACCCGTTCCAGGTCGTACGAATCATCGTGCCGGGCCTGGAAGCCTTCTCACCCGAACACATGCGGATAGGACGACGTCTCCATGACTACATCATGTCGTTGTAATCAACTTTACAAGTTTGTCGGTCCGACAGCGGTGGGCAGCGTGATAGAAACGAAATCGACTCCGGAGATAACGTTCATGCCCCCTGTCCGACGCGGCGACATCGCGAAACTTGTCTCCTCCCGTCAGACTCCTGCGACCATGGCGATTGTCGACGGGACATATTTCGCCTATCCGGCAGTTGGACATATTGAAATTCGCGATGCGATACAGCGTGGATGGGAGGTCTGGGGACTATCGTCGATGGGTGCGATTCGTGCGTTTGAAATGCGCGACCTGGGGATGAGAGGCTTCGGGACGGTGTATGAGGAATTCTTCAAGCAGATCGATTTTCAGGATGACGAAGTAGCGCTTATTCATGGCGATGAAGCACCCTATGTTCCGTTGAGCGAACCGCTGATTCATCTTCGCCGGTGTCTCAAGAGCTTCGTTGTTCGTGGACACATAACCGAAGCCGCGGCGATCGCGATCGCCGCGGCGCTCAAGAGCGTCTGGTTTGGAAAGCGGACCATTGCCCATTTCGGCGCATTGCTCGAATCGGTACCCGGCGGAATCAGTCTGACCTATCGCGAACTGGTTTCAGAGGTAGACGCTCATCGAGTCAAGCGAGAAGATCTCGAGCGGTTCATACGCGAAAGCCCCTGGATGTGCCAAGGCCAGCCCTCTTGAAAGTGTCCGCCGTGCGGCAGCCCCTACACCATGACTGCTACGCCGGGCCGGTGACGCGACCATTTCAAGCGTCGCGCGCTCGGTCAGACCAGGGCCGACTGCTCCGGCACCGCGTGAAGGAGATCAGCTTCGAGGCCGGTGCCGGCGCGAGAATGTGCGAGTTGTCCTGCGCCTTGTCCAGCGCCGTCGCTTCGACGTTTTCCGCCGTTATTTCCGGGCGCCGTTCGACGACTTTCCATACACGATGTAACGGGCGGTCTCCATGAATTTCGCGTCGAGCGCCGGCGCATGCCGCCCGACGCCGGCCTGAAAGGCCAACCCGTCGGCCATCGAGATCAGCAGCGTGGCGACGTGCTCGCTGTCGGCCTCACTGTGTTCCGGATTGACGGTACGCACGAGTTGCGCGAGTTCGCGCGTGAGCGTCGCATACCAATCGTCGACCAGCCGGCGGCACTCTTCGTCGATCGCCGCGAACGAGAAGAAGTGCGCCCACAGCGCCCTGTACTGGGCATCCTTCGCGTCGCGCAGCGCCCGTTCCATGAGCGCGTCGAGCATCTCGCGCGGCGACGCGTCGCTTTCCAGCGCGCGCGTCAGGTCGTTCAGATACATCCCGATGGCCGGCTCGATCACCGCCCGCAACACGGCCAGCCGCGTCGGGAAGTAGTACTGGAGATTGCTGACGCTGATCCCCGCCGCAGCGGCGACCGCGCGCTGCGAGAAATCGAGGGCGCCGCCTTCGAGCAGGAGCTTTCGCGCGACGCGGACGATCTTGTTGCGCGTGCGCAGGCCCTGGGCTCGCAAGCCGTCGGTGCCCTCTGCCGCGGGCGCTGCGCTCGACGTGCGCCGTTTCCTGCTGTTGCGCTGCTCAATTGGCACTGTCATCGCTTTCCGTCATCGTGTAGGCGCTACGGCCTCATGGTAGTCATCGCACCGGCGCTTCGCCGAAGCGCCGATGACTATACCCGATGCCTCACGCATTTTCCAACAAACCCCTTACACCCGGTCGGCGTGCCCTGGCGCGTGATTGGCCTGCGTGTCGACGCGCCGGGCGCCGGCCCGCAGCACGCTCGCAATCGCGTCATCGGCTGCGCGCAGCCGCGTCGCGCACCTTGCGGTTCACCCGGCCGTCGAGCATGTTCGCCACGCTCAGCACCCCGTTGATCGCGCACCATCGCAACGGCTCGGGCAGCGTCGCAGGCGTCTTGTGGCGCAATGCCGCGAGCAGCGGATGCTCGGCGCCCTGGATTCGCTCGGCCAGCAGTTCCCCGACCAGCGACTGGGTCGCGACGCCATGCCCCGAACACCCGGCGGTGTAGAGGATGTTCCCGTGTGCGCCGGTTTCGCCCACCACCGGCAACGCATCGCCGGCCAGGCTGATATAGCCGCTCCAGCACGCGCGCACCGCCACGCTGCCCAGTTCGGGAAAACGGGCGCCGAGCGTATCCTCGAGCGCGCGATACGCGTCGTGGTCGGGCACGTTCGGCGTCTGCGAACCGTAGACGTAGTGGATCCGCTTCGTCGTCAGCACGAGCGTGTTGCGCACCGTCAGGCGATGGCTTTCCATCGTCAGGTGCGAGGTCACGATGCCTTCGCGCCCCGGCCAGCCGAGTGCTGCCAGCTGCGCCGCGGACAGCGGCTCGGTCTCGATCGCCGACACCCGCATCGGCATCACCTTGTCGCCGAGCAGGCCGATCTGCGGCGTATACGCGTTAGTGGCGAACACGAGGAACGGCGCGCTCGCGCTGCCCCGCGCGGTGTGAGCCTTGACGACCGCGCCTTCGGTATACGACAGCAGCGCGGAATTTTCGTAAATCTTCACGCCCGCGCGCAGCGCCGCGCGCCGCAGCCCCATCACGTACTTGCCGGGGTTGAGCGTGCCGCCGTGCGGCATGTGGAGGCCGAACAGGAACGCCCGCGGGATGCCGCGCGCGCGCATCGCGGCGTCATCGAGGAACGTCGCCGGCGAACCGAGTTCGAGGCCGGTCGCCATGCTCGCGCGCAGCCGCTTCTCCTGCGACGCATGCACGCCGGCGCGGATAATGCCCGTCGCCAGGTAGTCGCACTCGATCCCGTATTCGCCGAGCTTGCGTTCGACGTAGGTGACCCCTTCGTCGTAGAAGCGGACGATCTGCTTCGCCCGCTCGCGTCCCACGCGCTTGACGAACAGCTCGTATTCGAGCCCCTGCCCGCCGGCAAGGTAACCCGCGTTGCGCCCGCTCGCGCCGAAGCCCGCGAACTCGCGTTCGAGGACGACCACGCGCGCGCCGCGCGCGGCAAGCTCCAGCGCGGTGGACAGGCCCGCGAAGCCGGCGCCGACGACGATCGCGTCCGCGTTGACCTCGCCGTCGAGCGGCGGCTGCGGATCGTCCGGCGCTTCCACCCATCCGCCGAGCGGGCGGTACGTTTCCGGCACTGCACTCATTCTGATGCCCTCCTTCGGGCGAACCCGGAGCGCGGCCGCGCCCGCGGCCGTCGGCGCTCCGGTCGCCATTGCCCCGGCCGCGCGTCGCGCGCGGCCATGTCCTCCCCGGCGTCCGTATCTTGGCGAACGCGCGCCGGGGGCCTCGGAATTGCCCCTAGCGGGCCGCGACGTCACCCTGCCCGGGCGACACGCTGGCCAGGTAGTGCGCCACGGCCCGGATGTCGTCGTCCGACAGCGTCGCGGCCACGCCATTCATCGCGCCGGCCGGATCCTTGCGTTCGCCCGTCTTGAACGTGGCGAGCTGGGTCGCGAGGTAAATCTCCCCCTGGCCCGCAAGGCGCGGCGCCTGATCCCTGCCCATCAGCGTCGCGCCGTGACACGCCTGGCAGCTCCTCGCCTCGACCAGCGCGTTGCCCCGCTTCGCGAGCGCCGCGTCGGCCGCGACGGCCTCGTTCCGGGTCGGGGTCTGCCGCGCGAAATAAGCGGCCAGCGTCTTGATCTGCCCGTCGTCGAGATCCCTCGCCAGCGGCCCCATGGTCGCGTTGTGGCGCGCGTCGGCGGCGAACGCGCGCAGCTGGGCCGCGAGATACGGCTCGGGCTGGCCGGACAGCGCCGGATACCATGCATTGAGCGACTGGCCGCGTGCGCCGTGACAGAAGAAGCAGGTCTCCTGCGGCCGCGGCCACGGGCCGCCGCTGGCCTGCTCCGCTGCGCCGATCTGGCTCATCGCCTTTTCGAAACGCATGCCGTCCAGGATGGCGCGCCCGTAGAGCACACCCGCGCCGGCCAATCCCACGATGGCAACGACAGCGCCAATGATCATTGCGCGCTTCATTTACACCCCCACGCCGCGTTGTGCCAGCTTGCCGAGCGCCTGCAGCGCCGCGCGATGCCCGGAGCGCACCGCGCCGTCCATCGAGCCGGCCCAGATGTCGGCGGTCTCCGTGCCCGACCAGATCAGGCGGCCCACCTCGGGCTGCAGGAACTTGCCCCATTTCGTCCAGAAGCCCGGCGGGATCGGATGGATGCACTGCAGCGTCCACGGATCGACACGGCCCCAGTCGAAGTCGTGGAATTGCGTCGGGCGCAGCGCCTTGTCGCCGAACGCCTTCGCGTAGATCGCCGACAGCGTCCGCTCCGCCGCGTTGCGCTCGCTCGGCAGCGCCCCCGGCGCGACGAACGCGCTCAGCACGCCGACCGAACCGTCCGGCGGCGAGTTGTCATAGGCGAGGAAGACCGGGCCGCCGACCTGGTAGATCTGTCCGCAGTAGCCGTCGTCGCGCCAAAACGGCCGCTCGTAGACGTGCACCGTCTTGCGCATCGGCGCATTCGCGGGCCAGCGCTTCTGCAACTGCGAGCGCCCTTCCGGCAACGGCGGATCGAACGCGATCTGGTTGCACAGGGCCGGATTCAGCGCGACGATCACGCGGCGCGCACGCACGACGCCCTGGTCGGTCTGCACTTCGACGACGTCGCGATCCCAGCCGGAGATCCTGCGCACGGGGCACGACAGCCTGATCTTGCCGCCGAGTTCACCCGCCATCCTGGTGCTGAGCACCTGCGAGCCGCCGACGAAGCGCGTCTCCTGCGCGCCGCCCTTGATCGATTCGAGCTGATCGTAGTTGCAGCCGGCGCTGTTGATCACCGACAGGTAGTGCAGCAGGCCGAGCTGCGCGGGCGCGCCGCCGAGCGACAGCTGCGCGGCCAGCGCGATGAAGTACCCGTCCTCGTATTTCACGCCCTGTTTCGCCAGCCATTCGCCGTACGTGAGCTTGTCGAGCTCCGCCGCGCGCTGCGCATTCCACGGCGCGCCGGACGGCACGCCGCGCGCCAGTTCGTCGAGCTTCGCGGCGATCGCGCCGTCGCCGCCCGTGCCGCCGTGCAGATCCTGCGCGACCCGCGCGTCGCCTGCCAGGATGACGGACTTGCCCGCGTAGTAGGTCGGAAACGTATCGACCTCGAGTTCGCGGGCCAGGTCGGCGATCGCCGTCTGGCCCGGGCCGATCCACTGGCCGCCGGCCTCGGACACGACGCCGTGGCCCAGCTCGTGATTGAAGGTTCGCCCGCCGACGCGGTTGCGCGCCTCCAGCACGACGAACGAATCGCACCCCGCGCGATTCAGGTCGCGCGCGGCCGTCAGCCCCGCCAGTCCCGCGCCGATGATCACGACATCAAGCACGCCGCGGTTCGCGAGCGCCGCCGTGTCGCTGGCCGCCAGCGACACCTCGCACGCGGCCAGCGACACGGCGCCCATCGCCGCGAGACGAAGGACCTGACGCCGGCCCGGCGTCTCGGGTGTGCGCTTTCGATCCGGCTTCCTTGTTCCAACGACTTTCATCGTGTCTTTCCTTGCTCTCTTTTTTATCAGGATCACTGATTCATCGATGCAGAATCGGCCGCCACGCTCACGGCGAGGCAAGCACGCCATCCTGCGAAAACAGCAGCGGCTTGCCGCCCGCATCGACCAGCGCGGCAGTCAGCGTCGCGCGATCCGCGCGCTGGACGACCTCGATCGATGCGCCGTTCGCGCGCTGCTTCAACACCAGCCCGTCGAGCCCGACCGCAAGCAGCCCGTTCCCCGTCGCGACGAGATCGGTGATCGAGCTCTTCGTCTCCGGGTTCAACGGCGCCCAGCTCGCCCCGCCGTCGCTGCTCTGGAACAGGCTGCCGAGCAGCCCGCCCACCACGATCCGGCCGTCGGGCAGCGCCACGCCCGTCCACAGCGAGCCTTTGCCGCCCGTCTGCAGGTAGCTCCAGTTCGTGCCGCCGTCGGTCGACTTGAGCACGGCCCCCAGCTCCGACACCACGTAGAGCGCGCCCTGGCGATCGGCGAAGATGTGGTACAGGTTGCGGTCGGCCTTGCCGCCGCCCGGCGGCTTCGGCAGCGTCGTCCGCGTCCAGGTCTTGCCGCCGTCGCGGGTCTGCAGTACCAGCGACCACAGGCCGACCGCGATCCCGTCATGCGCGCTGGTGAAGATCACGGAGAACAGCGGCTGGTCGACCGACGTGTCGATGCGCTGCTTCTCCCACGTTTCGCCGCCGTCGGCGGTCGCGAGAATCACGCCCCACTGGCCGACCGCCCAGCCGTGCTGCGCGTCGGCGAAGGTGACGGCCGACAACGTCGCCGACACGGGCACGCGCCGCGACTGCCGCCAGGTCTTGCCGTCGTCGTCCGACAGCAGAATCACGCCGTGTTCGCCCACGGCGACGATGCGCGCGCCCGCGCGCGTCGCGTCCGTCAGCATCATGCGGGCCGGTGCGGCCCACGCGTGCGCGGGCCGCGCGGCCCAGTCCGCGACCGTTCCGTGGGATTGCGCGAACGCCGCCGCGGCAGCGCAAAGCGCGGTACAGGCAACAAGAATCTTGATCATGGCTGGGTCTCTGTAGTGGTGTTCGCGGGCGTCAGTGGGTGAACAAGCCGCCCAAGCCGGACCTCGCATCGCCGAATGCAACCGCCGGCAGCGTCGCGGGCACCTGCTCGCGCGTCGCCCGCTGCCAGGTTTTGCCGTCGTCGTCCGACGCGAGCACGACACCGTGTTCGTCGACGGCGACGATGTGCGTGGCGGCGCGCGGAGCATGTGCGGGCGTCATGCCGGCCGGCGCGGCCCGGTCCCCGACCGATCCATGGAGGAGCGCGAATGCCGCCGCGGCGGCGCAAAGCGCGGTACAGGTAACAAGCGGCTTGTTCATGGAGGAATCCTCAGTAGCGGTGTGCGGCGACGTCAGTGGCTGAACAAGCCCGGCGCGCGCGCCGGCTTGCGGCGCGGGAACCAGCGCTCGAGCACCGAGGCCAGCGCGGGCAATGCCGTCATCGCCATCAGCAGGTTGACGAGGAACATGAACGCCAGCAGCTTGCCCATGTCAGCCTGGAATTTCAGCGCCGAGAAGCTCCACGTCGCGACACCGATCGCCAGCGTGATCGCCGTGAAGATCGTCGCCACGCCCACTTCGAGCATCGCGTGCTGCACCGCCTTCACGATCGCCTGCCCGCCCGCGAGGTGCACCTGCAGCCGGTTGTAGATGTAGAACGCGTAATCCACGCCGATGCCCACCGCCAGCACCATCACCGGCAGCGTCGCGACGGTCAGCCCGATCTGCAGCTCCTTCATGAACCAGTAGCCGATGAAGGTCGCGACCGACAGCGGCAGGCAGCACGCGAGCATCGCGCGCCAGTCGCGATACGCGAGGAACACGAGGATCAGGATCGCGGCGTACACGTACAGCATCATCGGCAGCTCGCTCTTCTCCACCTCGTCGTTGGTCGCCGCGAGCACGCCGGCGTTGCCGGCGGCAAGGCGGACCGTGATGCCGGGGAACGGATGCGACGCGCGGTATTGCTTCACGTCGTCGAGGATCCGGTTGATCGTCGTCGCCTTGTGATCGGTCAGGAACAGGTGCACGGCCGTCATGCTGCAGTCGCTTTTCATGAAGCCCTTGATGCGGCCGGCATCGACCGACACGGCCCCGTAGTTCTCGGGCGCGATCGGCACGACGTTCATCTTCGGGTAATCCTCGTTGTAGCCCTGGTCGTAGGTGCGCAGCATCCCCGAATACGACTGCACCGACACGACGCCCGGCTCGGTGCGCATGGCCGCCGCGAAGTCGTCTTCAACCAGCCCGACCGCCGGGTTGTCGCACGCCTTGCCGCTCGACTCGATCGCGACCGTGAGCCAGTCGAGGCCCATGTCGTAATTGCCTGCGATCGACGTCGCGTCGCGGTTGAAGCGCGCGTCCGCGCGCAGCTCCGGCGCCCCCGGCTGCAGCGTGCCGATCACGCGGTCGCGGCTCTGCCACGCGGCCAGCGCGAAGATCGCCACCGTCAGCGCCACGGTCAGCGCCGCGTACTTCGGCTCGGCCACCCGCGCCAGCACGCGTAGCGGTTTCGCGCGCTGCTGCGCGCGCGTCAGCGACTTGTCCGCATAGGCCTTCGAAAAGTTGAAGCAGGACGCGGCGACCGGCAGCAGGATCAGGTTCGTGACGATCTTGTACGCGACGCCCAGCGACGCGGTGATCGCGAGCTCGCGCACCATCGGAATCGGAATCAGCAGCAGCGTGATGAACGACACGAACGCGGTGATCAGCGCGAGCACGCCGGGGATCAGCAGGCCGCTGAAGCTGCGCCGCGCCGCTTCGTACGAGCTGTGCCCGTGCGAGATCTCGCGCACGATGAAGTTCACCTGCTGCACGCCGTGCGATACGCCGATCGCGAACACGAGGAACGGCACCAGCACCGCGAGCGGATCGAGGCCGAAGCCGAGCAACTTCAGCGTGCCGAACTGCCAGACCAAAGACGTCAGCGAACAGACGATCAGCAGCACCGTGAAGCGCACCGAATGGCAGTACCAGTAGACCGCGAGCGCGGTGAGCAATAAAGCGATCCCGCAGAAGCCGAGCACGCCGGTCGCGCCGTCGGCGATGTCGCCGATCTGCTTCGCGAAGCCGATGATCTGGATCTCGTAGCCGGCATCCTCGAACGGCTGGCGGATCTGCTGCTCGAGCAACCGGTTGAACGCGACGTAGTCGAGCACCTTGCCGGCGCGATCGCGCTCGTTCAGCTCGGCCGTGATCATCGCGCTGTCCTCGCCGTGCGACACGAGCGTGCCGACGTAGCCGCCGAGCGTCGTCGCACGGCGGATCTGCGCGACGATCTCCGGCGTCAGCTGGTCCGGCGTGATCGTTCCCGAGATGATCGGCTCCGCGCGAAACCCTTCGTCGGTGATCTCGTTGACGAACGCGTTCGGCGTCCACAGCGAGCGCACGCCGATCCGGTCGACGTTCGGCAGGTACGTCACCGCCTGGGTCACCTTGTACAGGCGCGTCAACCCGTCCTGGGTCCAGATCGGCCCCTTGCGGGCCTTCACGACGACGGTGATCCGGTTCGCGCCGAGCAGGTCGTTCCGGTATTGCTGGAACGTGCGGATGTACTCGTGGCCGATCGGCATCTGCTTCTCGAAGCCCGCATCCATGCGCAACTGCACCGCGAACACGGCCATCGCGGCGGTGAACAGCCCGATCGCCGCGAGCACGATCGCGCGGTGGCCGAAGAAGAATTTTTCCAGACTGCTGACTAAGCGATTAAGCACGACATGACCCCTTCAAGTCAGAAGTTCCGAGTGACGAACACGCCGACGAAATTACGATCCGCATAGGGCTGCCCGACCGTCTGGTGCCCGCCGAAGAACGCCGCGAAGTTGATGCCCGCCTGCCACTTCGGCGGGTTCTGGTTGAACAGCACGTAGACGTTCACCGATTTCATGCCCTGCATGTAGTTCGCGGTGAACGTCGGCGTGTAGCCGTAGAGCCCGGTGGTGAAGGTCACGCCGGGCGTCACCTGCCAGCCGTGGATCAGCGTGCCGTCATACGTCCAGTTGAAGTCGATCGTCGCGCCCACCGAGCTCGACGTGCCCTGCCCCGCCGTGATCGGGTAGCCGAGCCCCGAGTTGTTGTTCAGCCACGGGAAATAGCCGGTCGCCGGCACCTGCGTGACCTGCTGGCCGTTGATGTTGCGCGTCACGCTCGAGCCGAGGCCCGGGTAATAGATCCACGTCAGTTCCCAGGTCAGGTTCGCGGAATCCGCGCCGAGCAGCTTGAGGAACGGATACCCGCTGCGCGTCAGCGCCAGCAGGCCGTTCACGTCGAGCTGGAATTTCTTCTTGTCGACCCATTGCTGGCAGTTCGTCCCCGGCGCGCCGTTCGTATTCAGGTCGAGCGGGCCGCCCGCGCCGAAGCAGCTCGACAGCGCGACCGCGTCGCGCGGCCGGTACGACAGTTCCGTGCCGATCGCCCACGGGCCGATGCCGAAGTTCGCGCTGGCGCCGAACAGCTGGCGGTTGCCGAGGTACGACCACTGCGCTGTGCCGTTCGCCAGCGTCGACAGCACCGGGGACTTGTCGATGTAGTTGAGGTAGTAGAACGCGAAGTTCGCATCGAACGAGCGCGGCGAGAAGTTGAACTTCACGCCGAACTGCGGCCGGTATTTCGCGGGCAGCTGCGTCGAGACCGGAATGCCGATGTCGTTGAACGGCGGCCCGGCGTAGGTGCCGTTCACGAGCCCGTTCCTGATGCCGTCGAGTACGCCGGAGTTGCCCTTGTCGAGCCCCGTCAATCCCGCGATCGTGCCTGCGCTCGGGCCGGCCACGTTGAGGTTGTTGGTGTTGATCGTGAACGGCTCGGCGCCGCGGCCGAACACGTTCGCCAGTGACCAGTACGAGCCGACCGGCGGATAGCGGTTGCCGTTCCACTGGAACTGGTAGTAGGCCTCGGTGCTGAACCCGTGGGACAGGTCCGCGGCCACGCTCAGCATCGGCGCGGGCAGCAGCGCCTGCTTGAGCTGCGCGCCCGGGATCAGCAGCTTCTGGGTGTCGAGCGAGTTGGTCGTGTTGATGCCGCTCTGCGCGAACATGCTCTCGCCCCAGTTGATCACCTGGTTGCCGAGCCGCACGTGCGCGTTGCGCCCGCCGATCGTGAAATCCTTCTGCGCCCACAGGTCGAGCAGTTGCGCGTTGTAGACGACCTGCGCCGACGCGGTGCTCGACAGCGGCGTCCTGGCCGTATTCCCGGCCAGGAAGTCGTACATCCCCGTGCCGCGCACCATGAACTTGAGCCCTTCGCTCGGCATTTTCAGCAGCAGTTCGCTGGTCGCGCTGATGTACGTGCTGAACGGCTGCCCTTTCCGGTAGTTCAGGTTGCCGTTGTCGCCGTAGCCCCACTGGTTGGTATTGGCCGCTGCGCCGCAGCCGTATGCGTTCGGATCGCCGGTAAGCGAGCAGCTCGGGCTCTTGGTGCGGATGCCCGCGCCTGCGGTGAGATTGGTCACCCACGAACCCTGGACAGCGCCATCCCCCATCGTGAAATCGTATCCGTATGCGCTCGACGTCGCCGCACCCAGCACGGCAATCGAAATTGTAGTACGCCTAATGACATGCTTCGCTTTCATCGCCCCACCTCACCCAAACCTGGATGCCGACGGCGCGCTCGCGCACGTCGGCTCTATTATTTATTTATGCAGCGCCCTTCAGCGATCGCTGACCGATCGCAGCGATTCCGCCGTGAAGAAATCGGCCTTGAAGCGCGGATCGTTGATCTGCTGATACCAGCGCAGGTCCTTGCCCTGGCCGATCGTCGACGAATCGAGCACGTAGCGTCCGTTGATCAGGTCGTATTGCACGAACGGCTCGTTGTCGCAGGTGCCGCCGAGTTCCCACACCGGGATCGGGTAGCTCTCGCGCACCTTCCACAGCTTGCCCTGCGCGTCGTAGTCCTCGCCGACGAGCGCGAGCCAGCTGTCCTCGTCGAGGTAGAACACCTTCTTCGACGCGACGTGGCGCGCGCTCGGCTTGACCGTCGCCTCGACCACCCATACGCGGTGCACCTCGTAGCGGCGGTGGCTGGCGGCGATGCCGTTCGGCGTCGCGACGTCACGCAGCTTCGCGTTGAAGGTGTACATGCCGAACGCGTTGTACGGCACGATCATGTCCTTCTTGCCCACCAGCTTCCAGTTGAACCGGTCGATGGGGCCGTTGAACATGTTCGCTTCGTCGATCAGGTACTGGTTCTCGAAACCGATCAGCGGCGCATCGTGCGTATAGGCCGGCATGCGCCGCACGCGCCGCTGGCCCGGGAAGTAGTAGTACGTTTCCGAGACCTTGTCGAAATACTGGCGCTGCACGAATGCCTGCCCGGCCAGCGCGGCCGGCGAGTTCGCCGTGAAGTACGCGGCCAGGCTGAGCTGGTCGACGTCCTGCGGCGAGTTCTTGCCGAGCTTGCCCGCCGGAAAGAAGAACACCTGCGGGCCGATCCCGTCGATCCATTCGCCGCCGCCCGGCCGGGGCGAAATGGTCGTGACGTCCAGCGGCCATTCGATGCCTTCGCCGCGATACCGCATTTCGTAGTTCAGGATCGCCTCGGCGCCGCTCTTCGGCTGCGGGAACGGCACGCCGGGCAGGATCGCCGACTGTAACGATTCGCCGTTCGACGCGAGCTTCGCCGACGTCAGGTTCGCCTTCGAGTTCTGCTCGACGGCCTCCGGGAACTGGCATTCGCGATGGGTCGGATAGACGTCCATCCGATAGCCCTTCTGCTGCTTGACGAGCTGGATCTGGCCCGGCGTGAGCTGGCTCGCGTACTTGTCGACGTTCGCGGCGTCGATCGAGTACAGCGGCTTCTCGTTACGATGCTTCCAGAATTCGCCGCGCACCTTGCCGTACTCCCAGCCGGACGGCGTCGCCTGCCTGCCGGCGAACGCGGGCACGGTGCCGTCCTTGTTCGCGCCGCGCTCCGCGCCGACCGGCGTGAGATCGTCCGCCGCCGCGGCTTCTCCGGCCATGAGCAGCAGGGCCGCCGCAATGGCCGTCACGGCTCCGAGTGTGTGCTTCTTCATCATGAGTCTCCTTCCGATTCCGCAATCATTCGCCGGTCACGTCATCGACGGACGGTCGGCGTTCGTTTCGAGCCGATTGTTCGGCCAACCGGCCAAGCCACTTTCCGGCGGCACCGCGCCGCGTTCCGATCGATCGTGAAGCCGTCGGCCGCAGCGCTCGATATCGTTCATATCAACAACTGAGGAGTACGACTTTTATCGATCGCACCATTCGATTCTGGTAGAGGGTGCATCTCACGCCGCATCTCACGCCGCATCTCACGCCATAGGCACTCCGCTGGATCGCGCCGGGCTTCGACCGCCCCGGCCATCGCCGGCTCAGGCCGCGCCCGATCCGGCCACCGCCACCGCCCGAATCTCGACGCACAGCCCCGGCAGCGCGAGCTGCGTCACGCCGACCGCGGTCCACGACGGGTAGCGGTCCGGGAAGTACTCGTCCTTGACGGCCGCGAAGCCCTCGGTTTCGCCCTGAAGATTCGTATGGAAGGTCGTCAGTTCGACGACGTCGGCGAGGCTTGCCCCCGCTTCCGCGAGGATCGCCTTCAGCGACTCGAAGGCGATCCGGGCCTGGCCCTGCACGCCGTCGGCCGGCTTCATGTCCGCGCCGATGCCGACCTGGCCCGACACCCAGATCGTGTCGCCCACGCGCGTCGCCGGTGCGAAATGGAAGGCGTCGTACCAGGCCTTGAACCCCGGAGGGATGATCGACTGCCGTTGGTTGTTCGCTGCCACGGATTGAACTCCTTTGTTCAGACGAGTTGACGGAAACAGGGTGCGCGGAACGGATCGCCTGCCTTGAGCGACGCGAGTTCCTCGGCGAACAGCACGCCCATCGTCGGGTAGCCCGAGACGCTGTTGTCGGGCAGCGGACTGAACACGGCGTCGTCGCCGAAGAAGCGCAGCACGAGCGTGCTTCGATCCGGGAAATCGGCATCGACCACGCCGCCGCCGTGCAGCACGCCGGGATGCAGCAGCAGCACGTCGCCCGGTTTCGTTGCCCACGAGATGACGTCGTACGCATTCGGATCGGCGCGGCGCTCGGCCTCGATGTCCGGCATCCGCGGCCACACGCCGCCGCCGTGCAGCGGCTCGGTGGGATCGTCGGGGTTCTGGAACGTCGTGCCGTCGTGTCGCGTGCCGCGATGCGACCCGCGGACGATCTCCAGCGCATTGCGCTTGGGGACGGCCTCGAAGCTGATCCACGCATTGCCGAAGTGCATCCCCTGCCACGGCAGGTACGACGTGTCCTGGTGCCACAGCGAACGCGCGCCCTTGCCGCCCTTCTTCAGGAAGAGCTCCTCGGCGAAGTACCAGACGTTCGTGGAGCCCCACAGATCGGCGAACAGCTTGCCGATCGGAAGTTGGCCGACCAGTTCGTCGAGCCGTTCCTTCGCATACGGATTGGCGTTGTCGACGTGCGACTTGAACTCGCTGCCGTCGAGCAGCGTGGACGCCATCGGCCCGGGGTTTTCGATACCCCAGTCGAATGCCTGCCGGCACAGCGCCAGTTGTTCGTCGTCGAGCAAGCCTTCGATCAGAACCGCGCCATCCTCTGCGAAAGCCTTGCGTTTGGATTCATCCATCGGTTGTCTCCTGATGAGTCAAATGAGTGCCTTGTCACGGGTGTTGCTGGCTTATCTGTTTTAGAACGTATTGCCAATGTTAGGTCATGATGACAAAAATCAAAAAAAGAAAAAGAGAGGGTATTCCCTGTCCTGCACAGCGTGTGTTTCGGCGGGCGGCGACAGGCGATGCGACGCGGACGGCAGCGCACCCGCGCCCGTCACCGGATCAGGAAAACGTGAGTGAACCGGCACGCGGTGCGTGCCGATGTCGGGAGGAATCGAGACGGCGCATGCCGCCTCGACCGGCGTGTCGCGTCGCTAGCCGACGATCCGCGCCAGGCGGCCGCCGATGATCTCGGTCGCCTCGCCGACGATGCGCTCGATCAGCGCCTTGACCGTCGGAACGTCATGGATCAAGCCGGCGACCAGGCCGCATGACCATGCGCCGACGTCGACAGCGCCCTCCTTCATGACGCGCGGATACACCCCGGCCACTTCGTCGGCGATGTCCTCGAACTTGATGCCCGCGCCGAGTGCGCCTTCCTTCTCGAGAATGCGGTCGACGGCGGCATTGCGCAGCACGCGCTCGGTATTGCGCAGCGGACGCATCACGAGGCGCGTATCGCGTTCCGTGGCGGCGACCAGCGCCTGCTTCACGTTCTCGTGCACGGGCGCCTCCTGCGTGGCGACGAAGCGCGTGCCCATGTTGATGCCGTCCGCGCCCAGCGACAGTGCCGCCGCCAGCGAGCGGCCGTCGGCCATGCCGCCGGAGGCCACGAACGGAATCTTGAGTTCGTCTGCGGCGCGCGGCAGCAGGATGAAGTTGGGAACGTCGTCCTCGCCCGGGTGGCCCGCGCATTCGAACCCGTCCACGGAGACGGCGTCGCAGCCGATGGATTCGGCTTTCAGCGCGTGGCGAACCGACGTGCACTTGTGGATCACCTTGACGCCCGCTTCCTTGAGCGGCGCGAGGTAAGGCTGCGGATTGTTGCCGGCGGTTTCCACGATCCTGACGCCGCCTTCGATGATCGCCCGGATATAGCCGGGATAATCCGGATGACTGACGGTCGGCAGGAAGGTCAGGTTCACGCCGAACGGCTTGTCGGTCATCTCGCGGCAGCGCCGGATTTCGGCGGCCAGATCGTCCGGCGTACGCTGCGTGAGGCCCGTGATGATGCCGAGGCCGCCTGCGTTCGAGACGGCCGCCGCGAGCTCGGCGAACCCGACGTAGTGCATGCCGCCTTGAATGATCGGATAGTCGATGCCGAACAGCTCGGTGATCCTGGTTTTCATGATGCGTTCCGTTTGCGTTGGTGACGAATACGCCATAACGCGCGCACGCGCGTTGCGGCATTGAAATGCCCCGCCGCGCAACCGACCGCGCCGGGAAGATGCGACGACAATCCGAACGGGGATGCAACCGGCCATTCGACGTCATGCCGCCGAACGCGACGCACCGTCACTCAGGCATGCGATCGAACACCGCATGCTCGAAGTAACTGGTCAGCACCGCGTCGGCCAGCTCGTCGGTGATGCGCTGCGGATCGACGGCACAACCGAACTGCACGCCGTCGCACAGCCCCATCAGGCCGATCGCCAGCACGTCCGCCGGCAAATGCAGCGGCGCGCCCGCGCGTTGCGCCAGACCCGTGACGTAGCCCTTCACGCGGTTCTGCCGTTCGCGCAGCAATGCGTTGAAGTGCTCCCGGAACACCGGATCGCGAACCGCGTGCAGCTTGGCTTCCGCCCACATCAGGAACGAGCCGTGCCGGCGAACGCTTTGCCGATAATGCGCGAGCGCCATCCGCTGCATCTCTTCGCGCGTGCCGCCCGCGTCGAGCATCCGTTGCAGTTGCGCGTCGAGCTCGTCGCTGTCGCGCCTGAGCAGTTCGAGCAACAGCTCCGTCTTGTCGCGGAAGTTCGAATAGAACGCGCCGCGCGTGTAGCCGGCTGCCGCAGCGATCTCCTCGATGCTCGCCGTGGCGTATCCCTTCGTCGAGAAGATTTCGTGCGCGGCGCACAGCAGGCGTTCGCGCGTCCGATCCCGCCTCTGCGCCCCCGTCAGGCGCGCGGATTTCGCGGGTTCGATTTCGGCCGCAGCCTGCGGCGCACCGGGCCACGATGCAGGCAATTCGATACGAGGTTCACTCATCATTTTTCGGCGGGCCGATACGTTCCCGCTGTCCCGACGATATGCGTGCTCACGCAAGGCGACGATGCGGATCCCGGGCCGAGCGAATTTCCCCGGCGCTCGCCGTCCGATTGGCGCGCTCCAGCGCGCCATACGCGTAATAGAGCACGACCGTGACGTACGACCACGTGACCAGCGCGAGCACGAAGAAATTGAACACGACGTTGTGCGCGTCGCCCGGTATCGGATAGAAGTCGTAGATGCAGGCGATCGCCTGCGATGCGACCAGCGCGACGGTCGTGGTCATCGCATGGAACAGCTGCCCCGCGCGCAACAAGCGCCGCACGAAGTAAGCGAGGTAGATCGACAGGAGCGCCCACATGACGACGTAGAAGTACGGCAACACCTTGGCGACGAAACCGGCGCCCACCAGCACGGCGGTGCCCGCGAAGGACATCGCGAACAGTGCGACATCCTGGCGCGCGGTCGGCTTGTAGCCGTGCGTCACGGCCATCAGCCCCGCGACCGCGACGATCGGCATGCCGAACCCGCGCGAGAAGGCATCCAGCACATGCGAGACGAGGCCCGAGATCTCGAAGCCGGTCGCGAAATAGATCAGCGCATTGGTCGAGGAAACCGTCACGATCAGCCACTCGAGGCCGAGCAGATAGTTGCGCTTCTTCAGAAACTTCACACCGTAGACGCACGTCGTCGTCGCCAGCAGCCCGCTGGCCAGGCAAAGCACGAAAGTTCTATGGTCCATGACTAAACTCCCTCTCCCGATTGCACTGGATTGATCATTGCTTCGCCGGCTTGACGCTCGCCAGATAGTGGGCAACCGCCTTGCGGTCTTCCGGCGACATGGCCGCGGTGACGCGCTGCATCGTGCCGGTGGATTCGACGCGCGTGCCCGCGGCAAACGCGTCGAGCTGTTTCAGCACGTAGTCGGCGCCTTGGCCGGCGAGGCGCGGAAACGGCCCCTGCCCCATCAGTTGCGCGCCGTGACATGCCGCGCATGCGTTGTCCTTCGCCAGCTGCTCGCCGCGCGCCTTCAACCGGGCATCCGGCTCGAAGAAGCGATTCTCGGCGGCGGTCTGCTTCGCGTAGTAATCGGCCACACGCTTGATCTCGGCATCGCTCAGCGACATCGCGAGCGGGGCCATGAACGGGCTGGCCCGCTGTCCGGCGGCGAACTTGTGCAGTTGCTCGGCGACGTATGAGGCCGGCTGTGCCGCGAGGCTCGGATAGCCCTGATGCAGCGAATTGCCGTTGACGCCGTGGCAGGCGAGGCACGCGTCGACCAAGCGCGGCCACTGGCCGCCGTCGGCCTCGTCGGCCTGCGCGGACGTCGTGACGAAGCGCTGCAGGCGATAGAGATCGAGGAGACCGGGCCCGTAGATCACGAGGAGGACCGCGACGATGGCGGCCACGGCGAGCAGGATGCGTTTTTTCATGTCCGCTCTCCTCATGCCCGACGCAGCGCATTGAGCGCCTGCAGCGCGCCCTGGTGGCCCGAGCGCACGGCGCCGTCCATGTAACCGGCCCAGATGTTCGCGGTTTCGGTACCCGACCAGATCAGGTTGCCGCACGGCGGCCGCAGCGCTTCACCGTGCGCGCTCCAGAAACCCGGCGGAATCGCCGACACGCAGGTGATCGTCCACGGGTCCGCCTGCCCCCAGTCGTGATCGTGGTAATCCACCGGGGACAACGCGTCCTTGCCCCATGCCTGCGCATAGAGTTCCGCCAGCATGCGCTTCGCTGCCTGCACGTCCGACGGCAGCAGCGCGTTCTTCACGAACGCGTTGACGACGCCGATCTCGCCGCCCGGCGGCGAGTTGTCGTAGGCCCAGATGATCGGCCCGTTGAACTGGAAGACATGGCCGTTCAAGCCCTTGTCGCGCCAGAACGGGCGCTTGTAGACCATCGCCGTCTTGCGCGCCGGCGAATGAGCGGGCCATGCGCGCTGCAGCACGGCACGCTTTTCCGGCAGCAGCGGAGTGAATTGCACCTGGTTGCACAGGGCCGGATGGATCGCCATGATGACTTTCCGCGCGCGCACCACGCCCTGGTCCGTATGCAGCGTGACGACGTCGCGATCCCAATCGGAGATCCGCCGCACCGGCGACGACAGACGCACCTTGTCGCCGAGCTGCCGGGCCATCTTGTCGCTCAGGATCTGCGAGCCGCCGACGAAGCGGGTTTCCTGCGCGCTGTGGCGGATGGCGTCGAGCTGCGTGTAATCGCAGTCGGCCGAGTTGATCATCGACAGGAAATGCAGGAGGCCCATCTTGGCCGGCATCACGCCGCCGGAGAGGGCGATCGACCCGTTCCAGCTCGGCCGGTCTTCAGGTGCGATCTCCTGCGTGGCCAGCCAGTCGCCGACCGACAGCTTGTCGAGCTCGGCGAGCTTCGGCGACTTCCACGGCGCGCCCGAAGGCACGTCGCGCGACAGCTTGCTGAGCTTGGCGCCGATGGCTTCGTCGGTGCCGAAGGTGCCGTTCAGGTCGATCTCCACGCGGCCGTCGCCGCCGAGCACGACCGTCTTGCCCGTGTAGTAGCTCGGGAAGGTGCCGACGTCCAGCTCGCGCGCAAGATCCGCCACGGCTGTCTGACCGGGCCCGATCCATTGCCCGCCGACTTCGCTGACGTAGCCTCCGCCGATGTCGTAGTTGAGCGTCCGCCCGCCCACCCGGTCCCGCGCTTCCAGCAGCAGGAACGACTCGCAGCCGGCATGGCGCAGGTCCCGCGCGGCGGTCAAGCCGGCCAGCCCCCCGCCGACGATGACGACATCGAGCACGTCGCCCGGGTTGCCGGCCGCTTGCGCGGCGCCGGCGTTCGCCCGGGTCGCGCCCATCGCGATGCCGGCGGCGGCAACCGACGTACCGGCGTACTTGAGCCATTGCCTTCGCTGCAAATCGGCCGAACGGTTGGGTGGAGACTTCTTTGCCATGGTGTCTTTTTTCTCATGCCAGGAAAGTCATGCGTCAGCGGCCCATCGGGGCAGCGCACGCCGGACGGTTGCCCGGAATCGGATCCGGATCGAATCGAAGGGAATGCACCGGCCGTTCGACGACCTTTCGGCTTCCGAAGTAAAACCCCTTCAGCGCCGAAGGTCTTTCAGGCCCTTCCCTTTACTAGTACATGTTGCAAAACATAGGTCATGATACATAACAAAAGAAATGAAAAAAAAGACAGGGTATTCCCCTGTCTTCAGCGTGCCGATTCGAGCGGCGGATTCGTCAGCCCACCGGCGGGCATCCCGATGCCGTCCGGCCCTTGCGGGCCGGACGCGCATGCCGGACGACGCGCCGGCCCGGCGTTACTGCGCCTTCGCCACCGGCGGCACGTCGGTATCCGTCAGGCCGCCACCGAGCGCCTTGTAGAGCGCGACAGCATTGCTCAGCTCGCTGCTTCGCAGGTCCAGCAACGCCCGTCGCGCCGCGTACAGCTGCCGCTGTGAATCGAGCAGCTCGAGGCGCCCTTCGACGCCCGCGCGATAGCGCAGGTTCGACAGGTCGGTGCGGCGCTCGGCGCTGGCCACCACGCGGGTCTGCGCGTCGATCTGCCGGCCGTAGGTTTCGCGGCCGGCGAGGCCGTCCGCGACCTCGCGGAACGCGATCTGGATCGCCCGCTCGTATTCGACGACGGCGCTCGACTTGCGCACCTCCGCCAGGCGCAGTTCCGAACGCAGCCTGCCGCCCTGGAAGATCGGCACCGTCACTTGCGGCGAGAACGCCCACGTGCGCTGGCCGCCGTCGAACAGGCTGCCGAAGCCCGGGCTGATGAAGCCCAGCGTCGTCGTCAGCGACAGCCGCGGGAAGAACGCGGCGCGCGCGGCGCCGATATCCGCGTTGGCGGCCACCAGGTTCTGCTCGGCCTGCCGGATGTCCGGCCGGCGGATCAGCAGCTCGGACGGCAAGCCCGCCGGCAGCTGGGTCATCACCGGCTGGCGCTCCAGCGGCACCGGTTCGGGCAGATCCCTGGGCAGCTCGGCGCCGACCAGCAGCCGCAACGCGTTGCGCGCCTGCTTGACGGCCCGCATGCGCGCCTCCAGGTCCGCGGCCGCGCTCGCGACCTGGCCCTCGGCCTGCGCGACGTCGACGCCGCTGGCCTGATGCGCCTCCTTCAGGCGCAGCGCGAGGTCGAGCGACTGCTGCCAGTCGGCCAGCGTGCGTTCGGACAGCGCGCGCTGCTCCTGCGCGAGGCGCTCGGCGAAGTAGGCATCCGCCACCGCGCCGACGAGCGAGACCTGCGCGGCGCGGCGCCCCTCGTCGGTTGCCAGATAGCGCGCAAAGGCGGCATCCGACAACGACTTCACCCGGCCGAACAGATCGATTTCGAACGCGCTGATGCCGACGTTCACGCCGTACTGATTCTGCGTGGACTCGAGAATCGGCGGGTTCGATTGAGAATCCGCGGGGGTGCGCTGGCGCGTGAAGCTGGCGCCGGCATTGATGGACGGCAGCCGGTCCGCGCGCTGGATCCCGTACTGGGCCTGCGCCGCCTCCACATTCAGCACGGCCAGGCGCAGGTCGCGATTGTTGTCGAGCGCGAGCTCGATCAGCCGCTGCAGGCGCCGGTCGCCGAACATCGTGCGCCAGCCGAGGTCGGCCGCATGCGCGCCGGTTTCGGCCGCGGCGCCTTCCGTCGTATAGGCCGTCGGCACCGGCGGCTCCGGCTTGACCAGCCGGGGCGCCATCGAGCAGGCCGACAGCGCGACGGCCGCCGCTACGGCAAGGGGAAGAACAAGTATTCGCATAACATTAACCTTCCTGTTCCGGACTCACGGCGACGGTTTTCTTGCGGAATCCGAACCATGCCCCGACGCGCTCCTGGAAGCCCATCACGAACACGAAAAACACCGGCACGAAGAAAATCGCCAGCACCGTGGCGGTCACCATGCCGCCGAACACGCCCGTGCCGATCGCGTGCTGCGTTTCGGCGCTCGCGCCCGTCGCGATCATCAGCGGCACCACGCCCAGGCCGAACGCCAGCGACGTCATCAGGATCGGGCGCAGCCGCAGCCGCGACGCTTCCACCGCCGCTTCGACGAGCCCCTTGCCTTCCTCGCGCAACTGCTTCGCGAATTCGACGATCAGGATCGCGTTCTTCGCGGACAGGCCGATCACGGTGATCATCCCGACCTTGAAGTACACGTCGTTCGGCAGGCCGCGCAGCATCACCGCGCCGATCGCGCCGATCAGGCCCAGTGGCACGACCAGCATCACCGACAGCGGGATCGACCAGCTCTCGTAAAGCGCCGCCAGCACCAGGAACACCACGATCATCGACAGCGCCATCAGCATCGGCGCCTCCGAAGCGGACTGGCGTTCCTGCAGCGACTGGCCCGTCCACGCCACCGAGAAGCCCGGCGGCAGCTGCCTGGCCAGACGTTCCATCTCGTCCATCGCCGCGCCGCTCGAGTAGCCGGGTGCGGCCATGCCCGAGATGCGCGCGGACGGGTAGCCCTGGTAGCGCACCATCTGCAGCGGCGTATCGGCCCACACCGGCTGGACCACCTCGGACAGCGGCACCATGCCGCCGCTCGCGTTGCGCACGTAGAGCTTCATCACGCTGTCGATCTGCATGCGCGCCGGCGCATCGGCCTGGACGATCACCTGCTGCATGCGCCCCGCGTTCGGGAAATCGTTGACGTAGGTCGAGCCCATCGCACCCGACAGCGTGTCGCTGATGCTCGTGAACGACACGCCCAGCGCCTCGGCCTTCTGCCGGTCGATATCCAGGCGGATGCTCGCGCCGGCCGGCAGGCTGTCCGGATAGACGCCGACCACGACCTTGCTTTGCGCCGCGAGTTCGAGCAGCTTGGCCTCGGCCGCCTTGAGCGCCGCGTTGCCCTGGTTCGCGCGGTCCTGCAGGCGCATCGAGAAGCCCGAGCTGGTGCCCAGTTCGTCGATCGCCGGCGGCATCAGGCTCATCACCGTGCCTTCGGTCACGCCCGCCATCGCCTGCTGGGCCATCATGGCTTCGCCCATGGCCGTCGCGCCGTTGCGCTTGTTCCAGTCCTTCAGCACCGCGTAGTTCAATGCGGCATTCGGGCCGGAGCCGGAGAAGCCGTAGCCGACGATCGAAATGCTGGACTCGATCCCCGGGCGCGAAGCGATATGCCGCTCGAGCGTCTTGACCACGTCCCGCGTGCGCTCGGCCGTCGAATCGGACGGCAGCAGGAAGCCGGTCATGAAGTAGCCCTGGTCCTCCTCGGGCAGGAACGACGACGGCAGCTCCCGGAAGCCGACCACCAGCACGCCGCAGATCGCGACGAAAATCAGCATCACGCGCCCCGCACGGCCGATCAGCCGGCCGACGCGCGTCGCGTACCACTGCGTCATGCGGTCGAAGCGGCGGTTGAACCAGCCGAAGAAGCCGCGCTTCTCGTGGTGCCCGTGCGCGATCGGCTTGAGCATCGTCGCGCACAGCGCCGGCGTCAGCGTGAGCGCGAGCAGCGCCGAGAACAGGATGGACACCGCCATCGACATCGTGAACTGCTGGTAGATCACGCCCACCGACCCGCTGGACATCGCCATCGGCAGGAACACGGCGGTGAGCACCAGCGTGACGCCGATGATCGCGCCGGTGATCTCCTTCATCGCCTTGACCGTCGCGTCCTTCGGCGACAGGCCTTCCTCCGCCATCAGGCGCTCGACGTTCTCCACCACGACGATCGCATCGTCGACGATGATGCCGATCGCGAGCACCATGCCGAACATGGTCAGCACGTTGATCGAGAAGCCGGTGGCCAGCATCACCGTGAAGGTGCCGAGCATCGCGACCGGCGCGACGATCGCCGGGATCAGCGTGTAGCGCACGTTCTGCAGGAACAGGTACATCACGAGGAACACCAGCACCATCGCTTCCAGCAGCGTATGGAGCACCTTCTCGATCGAGATCTTCACGAACGGCGCGGTGTCGAACGGGATCGAATCGCTCATGCCCGACGGCATCGATTTGCGCATCTCGTCCAGCCGCGCCCGCACGGCCGCCGCGGTCTTGACCGCGTTGCCGCCCGGCGAAAGCTGCACGCCGGCGATGACGGCGGGCTTGCCGCTCTCGGTGTTGACGAAGTTGTAGGACTGCGAGCCGAGTTCGACCCGCGCGACGTCGCCCAGCACCACCTTGGAGCCGTTCGCGTTGGCGCGCAGCACGATCGCGGCAAACGCTTCCGGCGTCGTCAGTTGACCCTGCACGGTGAGCGGCACGGTCACCCGCTGCCCGGTCATGGCCGGCAACGCGCCGACGCTGCCCGGCGCGATCTGCACGTTCTGCTGGCTGACGGCGGCCGTCAGGTCGCTCATCGACAGGTTGTAGGTGATCAGCTTGGACGGATCGACCCAGATGCGCATCGCCCGTTCGGACCCGAACATCTGCACGCGGCCCACGCCCTCGACGCGGCGCAGCTCCTCGACGATGTTGCGCGCCATGTAGTCGGCGAGCTCGCCTTCGTCGAAACGGCCGCTATCGGACTTGAGGGCGACGAACAGCAGGAAGCCGGACGAGGCCGACTCGACGATCACGCCGTTCTGCCGCACGACCGCGGGCAGGCGCGGCTCGACGGCCTTCAGCTTGTTCTGCACGTCGACCTGCGCGAGCGCCGGATCCGTGCCGGGCTTGAACGTGACGGTGATCTTCGAGACACCGGACGTATCGGCCGACGACTCGTAGTACAGCAGGTTCTTGACGCCCGACAGCTCCCGTTCGATCAGGCTCAGCACCCCGTCGCTCATGGTTTGCGGCGTGGCGCCGGGGTAGGTCGCGGTGATGGTGACGGTCGGCGGTGCGACCGTCGGGTAGCGCGCGATCGGCAGCTCCGGGATCGCGATCAAGCCCGTCAGGATGATGAAGAGCGCGACGACCCATGCGAAGACCGGCCGGCGGATGAAGAATTGAGACATGGCAAGACGCTCCCCGTGACTCAGCGCGCGGCCGTGGCGGCCGCGGCGTCAGGCGACTTCCAGGCCTTCGCGGTGACCGGGACGCCGTCGGCCAGGCGCTCCATGCCTTCCACCACGACCTTCTGGCCCGCCTGCAGCCCCGACTTGATGCGGTAGCTGCGGCCCGCCTGCTCGCCCAGCTCGACCGGCTTCAGGTGCGCCTGGTTCTTCGCGTCGAGCACCCAGACCTGCGGCTTGCCGTCCGCGCGCAGCACCGCCTGTTGCGGCACCGTCAGCGCGTTCGCGTAGTTCGCGCGCGGAATGCGGGCGCGCACGTACATGCCCGGCAGCAGCTGGCGCTTCGAGTTGTCCACCAGCACGCGCACCAGCACGTCGCCGGTGCCGGAATCGACGTTCACGCCGGAGAACAGCATGCGGCCCTTGACGTCGTAAGGCGTGCCGTCGTCGCGCAGCACCTCGACCGGCAGGCCGGTGCCGGTATACCCGTCCTGCGACGCCAGTGCGTCGCGCAGGTGCTGCAGCGATGCGGCCGGCTGGCGCACGTCCACGTAAACCTGGTCGATCTGCTGGATGCGCGCCATCGGCTGGCTGTCGGCGCTGCTGACGAGCGCGCCTTCGGTCACCAGCGCCTGGTCGATGCGGCCCGTGATCGGCGCCTCGACCGTCGCGAACTTCAGGTCGAGCTGCCGGCGGGCGAGCGTGGCGCGCGCCTGCGCGACGTCGGCGGCTGCCTGGTCGCGCTGCGACACCGCATCGTCATACACCTGGCGGCTGATCGCGTCCGCCTCGACGAGCGGGCGCAAGCGCGCCGTCTGCACCTTGGCGCGCGCGAGCGCGGCCTCGGCCCGCTGCAGCGCCGCCGCGGCCGTATCCATGTCGGCCTTGAACGGCGCCGGGTTGATCTGGAACAGCGACTGGCCGGCACGCACCTCGGTGCCCTGCTCGAACAGCCGACGCTGCACGATGCCGCTGACCTGCGGGCGGATTTCCGCGATCCTGACCGCCGCGATGCGGCCGGGCAGGTCTTCGGTCAGCTTGAGGGGCGCAGGCGCCAGGGTCATGGCGCTCACCTGCGGCGCCGGCGGTGCGGCCTGTTGTTCGGATTGTCCGCACCCGGCCAGTAGCGCAGCAAACACGAGGGCGTATGCACCGCCGTAGCGGCAACGTCGATCGTTCTTCATATGGACTCCATGAGACGCAGGCAACCAGACTGCCGGCGAAGACTGGCGAGTCTGCGCGCGACCAATGGCGTCTCGTCTGAGGTAGCATGGAGATTCGATGGAGATACCAACGGAATTCGAAGCAGTCGACATGCCTGAAACCACCCGCCCCTCCGGTGCCGCCCAGGGCGCCCAAGCCCTGATCCTCATTGCCGAGGACGAACCCGAGATCGCCGAGATCCTGGCCGCCTATTTCGCGCGCAGCGGCCTGCGCAGCGTGCATGCGGCCGACGGCCGCCGCGCGCTCGACCTGCATCTGTCGCTCAAGCCCGACCTCGTGCTGCTGGACGTGCAGATGCCCCACGTCGACGGCTGGCAGGTGCTGGCCGAGATTCGCCATCGCGGCGATACGCCCGTGATCATGCTGACCGCGCTGGACCAGGACGTCGACAAACTGACCGGGCTGCGCATCGGTGCGGACGACTACGTGGTCAAGCCGTTCAATCCCGCGGAAGTCGTCGCGCGCGTGCAGGCGGTGCTGCGCCGCTCGATGGCCAATGCGGGCGCGGCGGACCGGCGCGTGCTGCGCGCGGCGCCGTTCGAGATCGACCTCGACCACCACGAAGCCACGGTGCAGATCGGCCAGCAGCGCCACACGCTCACGCTCACGCTGACCGAATTCAAGCTGCTCGCGCAGCTGGCGCGCGCGCCCAAGCGGGTAGCCAGCCGCGCCGAGCTGATGGCGGCCTGCCTGCCGGAAGGCGATGCGCTGGAGCGCACGGTGGACAGCCACATCAGCAAGCTGCGCAAGAAACTGGAGGAACTCGGCATCGACGGTGTGCCGGCCAGTGTGCGCGGCGTCGGCTACAAGCTGTGGAGCGTCGATTGAAGCTGGAAGGCCTGAGCCGCCAGATCGCCTTGTGGATGGCGGCGATGGCGTTCGGCGTGACGGTGCTGGTGGTGGTGACGGCCTATGTGTTCTATTACCTGGTCTTCACGTACTGGCCAGCCTATTACAACTACGGCACGCGCTGGGAGTGGGTGCCGACCACGCCGGAATGGGTCTGGCTGAGCGCGACCACGCTGGCCGGCCTCGCGCTCGCGATTGCCGTCGCGGTCAACCTGTCGCGGCGCATTCTGGCGCCGTTGAATTCGGTGGCCGACAGCATCCGCCGCGTCGCGCACGGCGACCTCGGCGCGCGCGCGGTGGCCGGCGACCGCTCGCTGCGCGAAGCC